>Ga0315298_1000836_pt1 | contig 59007 bp, 60 predicted proteins | sample WHS_1_MG_FD_203077 | JGI IMG/M metagenome (GOLD analysis project Ga0315298, IMG submission 203077) | Extremophilic microbial mat communities from Washburn Hot Springs, YNP, Wyoming, USA - WHS_1_MG | ecosystem: Environmental > Aquatic > Thermal springs > Hot (42-90C) | place: USA: Wyoming... | reverse complement strand
AATAACCTTAAGCCCCATCCACACATGCGCCATGGACGCAATCCGAAAGGGAAGCGGCCTAGCCATACGCTTTCCGAGGTTTACGGGCAATTATAGGCTTGATAAGGCGGCGGAAGACGCAACAACATCAAATGAGATTGTCGAAATGTACCAGAAGCAATTAAAGAAAATAGCTGAAGGTTAAGCTAAAGCCTTTCTTCTACGAATTCTTGAGCTTTCTTCAAAAATTCTTCTGCGTTTCTAATTAGCAATTGTACTTCGTCTTTGCCGAAGACTATGCCTATTTCGTAATCGCTGCTTTCCCTCATTTCGAAGGCTCTTCTAAAATATTGTGCAAACTTTTTGTCTAACATTTTTGTTTTTATTATCCTTAAGCCGAATTCTGAAATTAGGCCTGCGTGGGTTTTTGCATCGAATCCTAACGTGTTAAGCATGGCTTTGGCTGCGTGGAAAAAAGCGTAGTATGCTCGGTTAACAGCGTCTTCTAACATGCCCTTTTCGAAAAGGAGTTTAGCTGCCTTTAACCTCGCTTTTGCTGCTTCAAATTCTTCTTTTATTCGAATTTTAACGTTTTCTTCCATTGTATATCACTATTCCCTTTCTAATTTCATCCATTAACGGGCTTTTCCTTTTCTCAAGTTCCTTCTCATTTATGAACTTGATGGACACGAGTTTTCCATATTCTATAAGTATTTTGTCGGCGATGGATTGAGCAAGCTCTACTAATTTTTTGTCCTTCGTTATTATTGCTAAGTCAATATCTGAATCTAGCCTATAGTTTCCTCTTGCAATGGAGCCGAAAAGTATGATCTTTGCCTTTTTGCCTACTGGTTCGAATTCTTTTAGTATTTCTTCATGAAATTTTAACATTTGAGGACACTCCTTAACAATTTTTTAACGGATTTTATTTAAATTTAGTGAGGGAGTGTATGTGGCGTGAGTGAAAATTTATTTAAGGTTTGTTGGGGGTAATGATTTTGGATTAACTTATTTTTGGGATAGCAGTATTCTTTTGAGACCGGATACTTTAGCGAAGGCATCTGAGATAACTTGGCGATCTAGTTTTGATGCGGATGCGACTATGAGACTGTCGAAGTAGCTTAGGCCATACCTCTCTTCAATTTCACTCTGGAATCCAGTAAACTTAGGCTTACAATATCGAATCTTGGGATGAATACCTCAAATCCTTAGCTAAAAGTCTTGGAACTTCGATAATATATTCGTACAGATCAGCGCCGCCATCCAAGGCGATTATCCAACATTCAGCGGAAATGGTTTATTATGCATAATAGAACTAGAAATAATACACGCGCCTACGATTGGGGAAATATCCTGCAACCTAAACATAAGCAACAAAGATACATTTCTTTTAAACTCAAACCAAAGCGAAATCTCGGCAATTAAAATAGACGGTTATTACGCATGCACATTTACAAAGCTCAACAGCCTCATCATTCTCAATGTAAGCCCGGAAAAAATCGCTCTTGGCTCCAGTGTGACTATAAGTGGAACCTTAATCCCCCCAAAACCAAACGTCAACATAACCATAGAATATCAACTCGAGGGACAAAACGATTGGACCTTAATCATAATCAAATCAACAGACAACGATGGAAACTTCAATTATACGTGGACACCGCCTAAGGCTGGCAGCTACACCATTAGAGGTAGCTGGTCAGGTGACCAAAACACAAACCCGTCTAAAAGCGAAGTCAAAATTGAGGTTGAAGCTCCCCCAACCGGACAAGAACCATTATATATTGTGGGAGCGGCAGCGGCTATAACAACAGTTGCGTTAGGAGTATACTTATGGATTAGAAAACGCAAGTAAATACTGGAGCACGCCTAGAAAACATTAACATAATATAAGCAGTGCCGGAAACATGCACTAAGCGTCAACTTCATGCATCAAGTGGATGATTATTACTCACTTATTGTCCATTGAGTTTATATTTTGCCCAAGCATAATAATTTATGAAATTTACGAGGAACTAAAAGTGATTGGGAAAAAATTAGTCACATTTATCATTATTCTCACGTCACTTTTAATCCTAAACATTAAAATAGACACAACCATAGCCCAAGTAACAGGTGTTATAGTTGACCCATCATTAATCGAGTTTCATACAAACGCCACAGGACAACAGTTCACAATAGCCGTTAAAATCGTCAATGTAGTAATCTCTACGGCTTCGATATACAATTCAAATGGGATACAAAATACCTTGAATATGTTAGCCGCTCCGTCCGCGTGCCAAAAGACGACTATCCAGACGGCGTTCTATATAAACCAATACTGCCAATAAAAGACGAAGTCAACACCACCGCAGGAACTTATTGGATCGCTAAGGCGTCAATGTGGCCTGCCCCATCCTTTAATGGTTCAGGCACCGTTTTCACGATGACTTTTAGAGTGAAATATCATCCAGTACAGCCTGAATCAGACGCAAACATAACTTTGGAACTATACTCAACAGAACTAGCATTCCGTGGAGGAGACCCGATACCCCACTACAGACAAAACGGAAGAGTAATATTATACGCGTTACCCGCACCCGTGCAAAAACATGACATAGCAGTGTTAAGCGTTAACCCACTAAAAACAATTGTGGGACAAGGCTACACAATGAATATAAACGTCACAGTGGCAAACCAAGGCGACTACACAGAAACCTTCAACATAACAATCTACGCAAACACCACCGCAATACAAACAATACAAGCAACTTTGGCGAACAAAGTATCAACAACAATAACATTCACATGGAACACTGCAGGCTTTGTTAAGGGCAATTATACGCTTTGGGCTTATGCCTGGCCGGTTCGAGGCGAAACAAACTTTGAAGACAATACGTTAGTTAATGGCCGGGTATTAGTGACTATACCTGGTGATGTAGTTGCACCATACTTTGAAGTAGACATATTTGATGTCACGGCTATATGCGTATGCTACGACCAAAAAATAGGCGACCCTCTATACCAACCAGATTACGACACAAACAGCGACGGAATAATAGACATATACGATTTAACTACAACCTGCGTTACCTATGGACAAAAGGACCCATAATTTAACTATTTTCCTCACTTTTTGTTTCATCATTTGTTTTGATTTTCTCTCTTTGGCTTTAAACGATTAATAGCTAAAAATTTCAAAACTCGATTTCTCGTTTAAAGTAAATTGTCTTAAGAAAAAAGGGATTGTTAAGCGTTGCTGACTATAACCGCAACAGATGTTATATGCTCTATCGGCCAACCCACGTAACTATATATCCTATCAATATACTTCGCTGTGGCAAGCTTATGCGTGTAAAAAGTTAATTGGGTCTCCCCTTCACTTTTAGCTTTAAATGTAAGCGTCATTAATGTCTGATCCTCTAATTGAGGCGAAAGAGTTGCAACCCAGAACAGCCAACCAATTTTTCCTGAGACAAACTGCCATGCTGGATATTCAACTCCTTGGTACTCTAATATTGCTATGTTAAACTTTAAACCTACCTCGAATCCCCATAATTCTTCATGAAGATTTTTTATGTTAACTTTTATTGTAAAGCTTTCGTTTGGTTTGATATTTATCATCTCTGGCTCAAAATACAACATAGTTTCGCTAAGCGGAATTATTGTGCTATTGTTTGATGTCGCGGGATAACGTAAAGCGCTATATACGCTTGAAATAAGCATAAGTGCAAAAATTCCGCCAACAGCCCATAGGCTCTTTACAAGCATTTTCAATCCTCATAATAAGTGTGGGTCCGCATGTTCTATTTAAGGTTTAACTCCTTTCGAGATTGTTTTCATAATATTGAATAGTTGTACATGTGATACGGTAATGAAGTAGTAAGATGCATGTCCTTTCACCGTCCCGTTTCCACAAATAACATAACTGTCTCTATTCAATATTTCCATAATATTTCGATTGATGCTTGGACACGTGAAAAAGATTATGCATTTTTCACCTGGTGCGACGTCAAATGAGATTGGTTGGTTATAGGGGTTGGCGGAACCAACGTGTATATTATCAACGTAGACCTTCATCTGAATCGAATCTACCGTCACAGTGTATTTTGCTTTGTTTTCTAACTCAATTGAAACATTCATTATAACAAGATTGCCATTCAACAGAGTGTTAACAGAATATATGTCCAGCGTTTTTAAAGTGTCCATTAAACCTTCCCGTATATTTTGCAAGGTATGCAAGTATATAATAACAAATGTTGAAACCAGCAATATTGAAACAAGCAATAGATAAAGGACGGTTCTTTTACTCATTCCTATTCAACTAAAAATTCAGCATTATATAAAGCCTTTCACGTTTGTTGTTAACTACCTACTTAAGTTTCTCATTCCTTAAAATATTTCAAAAGCTTAAATCTTAGGTCGGTGAAATATTTTTGAGAAAAGATGAATCTTAAACAGTTTAATATGCAATTACAGTTTAGAAGGGAATTTTTAATTATTTTGCTATGGACTTTTCTGGTTTCCTTAGTTATCATTATTTCGTACCATTCAATTTATTTAACAAATGTTAGGTGGCAAACCTACAAAGTTGCTTGGGATCCCATAGAGGGTCCAATGCTTAATCTTTGGGGGGTTGTTGCATTGACAATTTTAAGCTTTTTTGCTGGCTACTCGCTGAAGAACACTAAATTCTTTGTTTTTGGATTTTTGCTAACATTAATATTATCCTTTATAATCTCTGTGATATTCGGCTTCATTTATATATGGTTCGGTTTAGGTTTCTACGAGGATCTTGGACAAATCCCTTTTGGTTGGGAATGGGCATTTTATATGTCCTTGTTAAATTGTTTTAGAATATATGTTCCACACGTATTGGTTCTGCTGATCTTGGGGTCGGGATTTGGTCACTTAATTGGTGGATATTATTCACCATAATAACTTTCAGAAAATATTTTTAAAGGAGAATTTATTATTCTCAAATGGTTTGGAGAATGGGAAAAGTTTTGAAAAAGATTTTCGACTATTTTTATGAGATTTTTGTATTAGTTAAAGTAATGGTTACCAGTTTTTGGTTCTGGCTTCCTCCGGTATTTTTTGGAGGTTTATATTTTTCTTTTTGGTTAATGTTTGTTGTTCATCCGGTGTGTATTCTTTTGTCTCCGTCCATTTTACTCATAATATTAATATACTTGAGAGAAAAACGCGGTGGTAAAATGAGTCAGTCTGGTTAACGTTTTGGGTGTGGATTCAATGTCGTGGAAGGTTTTATTAGGAATTCTCTTCTTGTTTTTAGGCGTTGTTATTGTATCATTATATAATTATGCTGTTGAAACATACGTGCTTAAAGAGAGTTATGTAAGGCACTCTCAGTTTCAAGTTTCAGGATATTTTAAGCAAGGAGATAAGCTTTTTTTCGATATAACCCCTGGTGACGAATGGGCATGGTGGTCTGATTGGATTGTGACAGATGTTGTTCCGGATTACGTGGATGTTAAAATACAGGTGGAAATTAACAATACATTTAACGAAAAAACAGTGATAGATGTAATCTATATTTTGTACGCTTATGGTGAAGAGGCGTCCCTTGTTCCTTTCGCTGCCTATATAAATTCAACTACTGGAGGGTTAAGAAATGTTACAAAATCCGATAGTGTAGGTATGATTGAAGGAATAGTTGAAACTGAAGGTAGCTATTCAGCATATTTGTTAACACCAGAATTTTTATATGAACAAAATTTGCCACCTAAAACAATCTCTCTTATACGCTATGAAAAAACATTAAAACATGAATATAGACCAGTAGCTCCTGTCGGCTTTTTTCTCATAATTCTAAGCCTATTCATCTTTTTATACAATTTTATAGTTGGGAAAAAGACAAAGGTTGGGAAAAAGACAAAGGTTGGGAAAAAGACAAAGTTGAAGCGGCATATCACTTCTTTGAGTATAAGTGGCAAGCCACAAAATGCCCTTTTTCCATTTCTAAGAGTTCAGGTTCCTCTGTTCTGCATTTTTCTCCTAAAAGCTCCGGACATCGTGTATGAAACCTGCAACCTGAGGGCGGATTTATTGCGCTTGGAATTTCACCTTTTATAACGACTTCCACCCTCCTAGCCGACGGATCAGGTACTGGCACTGCGGCAATTAGGGCTTTTGTATATGGGTGAAGTGGTGTATCAATCACTTGCTCTGTTGTACCCATTTCCATTATTTTGCCTAAGTACATTATTGCAATTCTATCACAGAAATGTTTGGCTAAAGCAAGGTCATGAGTTATGTATAGAAAAGAGGTGTGATATTCCTTAATCAGAGATAACATTAACTTTAAAATCTCCGCTCTAATAGACACGTCCAGCATGGAGACAGGTTCATCCGCAACTATAAATTCTGGGTTAACTACGAAAGCCCTTGCAACAGCAACCCTTTGTCTCTGCCCTCCGCTCAATTCATGTGGATATCTAAATAGAAATTGTTCTGGCGGAACGAGACCTACTTCCAGCAAGACTTTTTTCACTTTTTCTACTGTTTCATCCGAACTTGAAGTTATGTTTAAAACATGTAGCGGTTCCGCTATTATGTCTTCGACGGTCATTCGAGGGTCAAGCGACTCATATGGGTCTTGAAATATCATTTGCATTCGGCGTCTAAATTCCTTCATCTTGTTGGATTCCAACTTGCTTATGTCTGTGTTGTGGAAAATAATTTTACCGCTGGTTGGCTCAATTAATTTCACTATACACTTGGCTATTGTTGTTTTCCCACTTCCGCTTTCCCCGGCTAAACCAAAAATCTCCTCCTTTTTTACGTCAAAAGATACGTTGTCCACCGCCCTCACGAAAAATTGCTTTTTACTCACTAAGCTTCGGAAGAGACCGAGCCTCACAGGATACCATTTTTTTAAATTTTCAACTTTTAGAACATGTTCACTCATTTTAGGTCCTCCTCGCTAAATGGCATGCAACATAATGTTCATCAGAAGCTTCAATAAATGGGGGGCTTTCTCTTTTGCATATTTCCATCGCATATTTGCATCGAGGATGGAACCTACACCCTGTTGGTGGATTTATTAAATCAGGCGGAAACCCTGGGATGGAAACTAATTCAAACTCCTTTGAGGATATGCTCGGAAAAGCTTCTATTAATCCCTGGGTATATGGGTGAAGTGGTTGCTTGAATATTTTTACGATGTCTGCGAATTCAACAATTTTTCCAGCATACATTATGGCCGCTGTGTCACAAGTTTCCGCTATAAGCGAAAGATCATGTGATATTACAATCAGAGATATGCCGAGTTTTTCTTTTAGATCCTTTAATAGTTTTAGAATTTGGGCTTGAACTATAACGTCAAGCGCCGTGCTTGGTTCGTCCGCAATCAATATCTTTGGGTTACATGCTAGAGCCATGGCGATGCAAGCTCTTTGTTTCATTCCGCCACTGTATTCATGTGGATAATGTTCCAGTCTTGAGGGATCTAACCCTGTTAATTCGAAAAGTTTTTTTGCTCTTTCATAAGCCTCTTTTCTAGTAGTCTCAGGTTCATGTATTTGAATGGCTTCAATTATTTGGTCCTTAACCTTGTAAACAGGATTTAAGGCGTTCATTGCTCCTTGAAAGATTAGCGCGATTCCCTTCCATCTGATTTGCTCTCGCATCTCGTTCTCGCTGAGTTCAACTATGTTTTTCCCTTCAAAAAGTATTTGACCATCGACAATTTTTCCCTCTCGTGGGAGAATTCTAAGAAGGGAAAGCGCTATTGTTGTCTTTCCACATCCGGACTCTCCAGCTAACCCGATGGCTTGTTTTTTTTCTAAGTGAAATGATGCGTTTTCTACAGCTTTAACTTTGCCAACTTTTGTTTCATAATGCACTGTCAAATTTTTGACTTCTAGTATATTCATTTGGCAACACTTAGAAAAGCTAATAAATGTTGATATTTAAGCTTTAAGATAGATTTAATGATGATTAAAAATGGAAAGGTTTTTTAATAATGTCTTGAGAGGATTTATATGCGGAAAACAATTGCTTGCAATCTTGGTTTGCAGGATATTGTTACACGGATTGTTTCATTCTTTGAGCAAAGGGGTATTGCGGTTAAAACCGTGTTTATGGGAAACACTGTTTTTTGTAAGGCTTCTCCAAGCAGGGCTTCTGGTTTAGTTGATTCAATAACGGTTGTTATTGAGTTGAATGATGGAAATTTGACTTTATCTTTTGAATCTTCTAGGAAATCCCGTTTACTAACTTTTTTTGGTAAAACTTTTGCCGTTTTTGGCGCCGGTTTTTTTGCACTTTTAGGTTTAAAATCTGAAGAAGAATTGGAGCGTCTTGAAAGTGAATTTTGGGATTTTGTTAAAAATTTAGTTTAATTTAGGATTGCAGGGTAAGATGTTGCTATCTTTTTCTTAATTTTGGATTTAGTATCTCGTCAAGCGCGTATCCTATCAAAATGAATGCTATGGCTAGAGTCATTATGGCTAATCCTGGTGGTATGACCCAGAACCAATATTGGGAGAACGGTAAGATCATTGCTTGTGAATTGGTGAACTCGTTAAGCATTCTTCCCCACGAAACTATTGATGGGTCAAACAGTCCTAACCAGCTTAATGACGCCTCCGTGATTATTGCTCCTGGGACGCTTGTGGCTAAGGTTATGTATACTAATGCGAAAACGTTTGGCATTAAATGCTTCGAGATGATGTAGGATGTGCTTGCACCGGATACTTTTGCTGCCTCTATAAATGTTCTTTCTTTTAGGCTTAAAACCATTGATCTTATTTGTCTTGCAAAGACCATCCAACCTAGAAAGGAGATTATTAATATTAAGTTCCAAAACGTAGCGCTTGTTGCCACAATGAGGACTATTAGGAGCGGTAATGTTGGCAAGACTAATAAGAAGTCTGCAAATCTCATTAATGCTTCATCGACCATTCCGCCTATGTAGCCGGATATCAATCCTATTAAGAGTCCCAGAAATGTTGATATTGCTGCTGAGAGTAGCCCTACGATAAGTGAAATTCTAGTTCCATAAATTAAAGTTGTGAAAATGTCCCTAGGTCTATCGACGTTTCCATCGGTGCCGAGCAAGCCAAAGGCTTCTCCGTAGATTAAAAGATCTATGTTATCTAAGCGTACTGTGTTGTTTCCGTAAGATGTTACTTTTATTTTAAGGGAATATTCTCCTGGTTCTGGAAAGGTTTGTGCCATTAATTTTGGACTTGCTACTCCTGATTTAATAAATCTGTGCGTCCATTTTCCCGAAGAAATGTCTCTAACTTGTTCCGTATATGTATCAACTTCTCCTTTTGCAATGCTAACTGTAATGTCTGCTTTGTCTTGTACTAAAACGGAGATATGTATGCAAAATTCTTTGGGGCTATTTTTGTATGGGTAATTAAACGTGACCCAAACTTGCACGGTTGTGGGTTCGGTGAAATTTATTTCGATACATGCGTCTTCTCTATCTCCTTTGTTTGGTGATGGGGTAATTGTGGCGCCTTTGGTTTGCGTCCAGTGCCACTGGGAGGTTATTGTTTCAACGGTGCTCATGGCGTGATCTTTTATGGGAAATAAGTTTTCTGAAAGGTCTTTCATGCCTAGGAGAGTTTTATACCATATTGGTACGGCAAGGTATGTTGCTATTTTAGGGTTGGTGCCTGCTGGGTAATATCCTTTAAGTTTAGGGGCGTAGGGCTCGTATGGAGACAGGTAGGGTGCTATTACTGCTAGTATGACGTATCCGATCACTATTGCTAGTCCTAAAATTCCTTGTTTGCTTTTACTATATTGGGTCCAGAAGCCTTTGAACCGTTTAAGTGTGAATTTAATTTTTTCTTTCCGTAGTGCCATTTTTTCACCCGTATCTGATTCTAGGGTCGAGCACTCCGTATAATAGGTCGGCTACGAAGTTTGCTATTATTGTTAGCAGTGTTGTTACATAGAAGATTGCTGATAGAACTGGTATGTCGTAGTTTCCTATTGATTTCCATGTTAATAGGCCCATTCCTTGATAGTTGAATAGTGTTTCTGTAATTATGGCGCCGCCTATCATGCCTGCTACGGCTAAAACTACGCTTGTTATGATTGGCAGCGAGGCGTTTTTCATCACATGCCTGTATAGTATGGTTCTTTCCTTCACGCCTTTTGCTCGTGCCGTGATTACGTAGTCTTCTGTTATATTTTCTAGAACACATGCTCTTGTTAGTAGTATCCAACCTCCAACGGTGAATAATACCAGTGTAATTGTTGGAAGTGCCAGGTGGTAGAGGCGACCTGACATATAAGTAAATATGTCTTTTGGCCAATTCCGGATCCAGGCTTCGGGGTACATGCCTGATGATGGAAAGAGATTTAGTTCGTGGGCGAACACTAATTTTATGATCCATCCTAGCCAAAATATTGGAACGGAGTATGTGAATAGTGAGCCTAGCACTAGGGCTGAATCCGTGAGGCTTCCACGCTTATAGGCTGCGATGGTTCCAAGCAGTATTCCTAAAATAATTGTTATGAACTCTGCGAGTCCCATAAGCTCTAATGTTCTTGCTACTCGATCAGCCATAAGCTGGGATACTGCCCCCGAATAATAGGAGTGTCCAAAGTTCCATGTTAGAAGATTCCAAATATATTGAATGTATCTTTCATGGAGTGGCTTGGTTAGACCGAAATGTTCTTTTAATTCGTTTAGCCTTTCTTGAGTCATTCTTGCAGACATTTTCTGGACGTATTGGTCTACGGGGCTTCCAGGCATCATGTTGAAGATTATGAAGTTTGCTGTTAAAGCTAACCATAATACAATAATCATATAGATGATTCTTTGGGCGATGAATTTTTTCAGTCCCATGGTATTGGGGCCTCTTTGCTTATTAGGTTATCGAGATAAAGAATATTTAAGGTTTAGCTTGGGGGTTTCATGGGTAGATTAATGGAAAAGTAGAGATAGAAAAAAGTTACAGAAAGCTTAAATTAGGGAATTCCTTAAGTTAATAGTGCAAGTGTTAAAGAGGAGAAGGGAAGATGGATAACAAAAAAGCTTTAGTGTTTATAGTGTTGGCTACTGTGCTATTGCTGGTTGCATTCGTTCCGAATCCTGCGATGGCAGCTGGCACTAGAGGTCCTAGGACGAAGTATTTGCTTATGAAGTTCTACGAGACTCCAGAGGATTGCTTTGCTGCCTTGGTCAGTGGAGGTATTGACTTGATGCTTTGGCCGTTAACCATCGCCCAATATCAGGTGGCTATTACCAACCCTGATATTATTTTGGGTCCAGTTACTGAGAACGGCATGTACGAGTTTGACTTTAATAACAACGAAACAATTCAAACGTATCCAGGTGTAATTTCGCCCATGAGTCAGGCAGGTTTCAGAGCCGCTTTGGCGCTATTAACGGATAAGTGGTACATTGTTCAGGATATTGCTGGTGGATTCGCCACAAGGATGGATATGCCTGTTGTTGTGAACGCGCCTTCATGGATTAACAGCAGCTGCGTGTATCCAAACTATGACTGGGAGTATGATCCGGCACGTGCTGCCCAAGTTCTGAACAGTTGGGGATTTGTCGAGGGATCAACGGACAACCCATATTATGATTCGGGCTTCCCAGGCTCAGCCCAGAAAATAAGGGTTTATCCACAGAACATGACTGTTGTCAACAACCCCAAAGTAGGAACAGATGTCACAGGGCCGCCATACGAGTGGACTTTAACAAAACCAGCGCTTAAAATTGTCCGGGTTATGGGTCTTAAACAGGGTGATCACTACTACTCGGAGCTTGCCTACACCTTCAACTCAATAACCAACAAAGTAACTGTTGATGATGTGACCCTTGAAGAGGGCAGCTTCCTATGGATACAGTTCCAGACTCCCCATCCCAAGGCTGGACATGACTTAGACCCAATAATCTTCTATGCAAGGTCAGACCACAGTTTGAGGATGAAGGCTGCAGAACACCTAAGAGACAACATGCAGAAAATGGGGATACCCGTCGGCTTCAGAGCAGGCCCATCCTCATTCTGCCGTCCACCAGTTATGACTCGTAGGGACTACCACATCTACACTGGCGGTTGGCAGCTTGGAAGGTTCCCAACAAGCCTATTCTTCCTATACCACTCAGCGTTCTGGTATCCAGACGGCCCCAACTATGTTGTGCCGGCATGTCCTGATCCGTGGTATGGAAGAGCAGGCATATCCATTGTGGATCCAAACCTAGACATAAACCTTCGAGACATTTACTATGCAACATCTATTCCAGAGGCTATTGCCGCCGCTAAGAAAGCCCAAGGGATAATGGAGAAATATGTAATAAACGTTCCATTATGCGCTGCTAAAAGCTATTTCGCGTGGAGAAGCTGGCTTCTAGGCGTCTGCAACATGATGGCCTACGGTCCACTAAACACCTACACGTTCCTAAACGCATATAAGGCAGCTGGCGCCCCAGAACCAGACACCATTAAGGTAGGTTGGAACCAGCCGCCACAAGCCGTGAACATCCTGTTTTCCCAGTGGGTTTACGACTACGGAGTCCTCGACAGGGTTTTTGAGGGAGGTCAAGCGGTTAACCCATACGACATTGGAACAGACCAAGCATGGATAGTGCAGGACTGGGGTGTAAGCAACTGGACTGACCCAGACGACGGGTACACTAAGACCAAAGTTACCTTCTGGTTAAGGAAGGACGTTAAATGGGTTGCTCCCAAGACAGGAGCATACCTACGCGACTTCAAAGCTAAGGATGTTGTCTTCTCAATAATGTTCAGCTACGCCTTCGACGACGGCTGGAACTGGGAAAACGTTATGGACGTAGACCACATCAACGTAATAGATGATTACTGCTACGAAATCGCCTTCATAGATGAAAGCTACTGGTTCCAGTACTCCGCCAACTACCCATACCTGCCAAGTGAAGAGTGGAAGGTAAAGTTCTGTACAGATGCAGTATACACCGAGTCTGGCGCAAACTACACTGCTAGAGACAGCCTATACCTAGGCGACCCGGTGGCTTATGTCGAATATGTAAAGGTTGGCGACACCTCTCTAACACCGGGCACCGACTACTTAGTGAGGGCAAACCAGGGATCGGAGGGCTTCTACTCCTTTGATAGAATCTACTTCCTGAAACCTGTGACAGGCAACTTGGAGATAAAGTACTGGAATATTACAGGCGACCCCCACGGCTACTTCCCAGGCAGCGACACAGAATGGGAACCAACATTCCAGAGCATCGGCCCATACTTCCTGAAAGAATATATAAAAGGACAATACGCACTGTTTGAAGCAAACAGACTATACTTCATGGAGACACCACCCCTAGGCGAAATCGACTGGATGTGGTGGTGGGGCGACCGCGACAACACCAGGCCAGCCCCAGACTTCCCAGCTGGACCAAGAACAGGCAGCTTCCTAATAGACATCTACGACGTTGTTTATGCATGTGTAGCCTATGGAAGCCAATGCATGTTTGAACCAGACTCCAACTGGTTCCCAGGCGCAGACCTAGCCCCATCCTACACAACACCATATCCAATGTATGGAGGCCTAATAGACATCTACGACATAACAACAGTACTAATCAACTACAACATAAAATTCGGACAAACACCTTAAATAAACCCTTAAACCCCCCCTTTTTTGTGATTTTAAACTCACCCACACTAATAAATTGGCTCAAATAGAATTTTCTTCCAGAAAGCTTTTAATCCAGTTAGTGCTAATCTATTATTGCAGATGGGAAGAAGGGAGAAGAGATGAAAAGCAAAATAGCTGTTTACATGCTTTTAGCAACAATGCTTCTAGGAATGCTTGCAGCGGCAACTCCAAAGATTAACGCTTCTCCAGGGACAGAGGTTAAAGTAATTCCATCACCAATTGACCTGGGTGTAGGTCACGTAGACGTCAGAGAAACAGAGTTTAATGTAGCTGTTGTTGTTGAAAACGTGGAGAACCTCTACGGTCTCAGCGTAAAAATCTACATAAACGAAACCTACTTCCAATACGTAACCCACACAACAACAATACCAGTAGAAAACTATCCAAACCCAGTAGCCCCAAGCCCATACCCAGGCATACTCCATGCGCCAGTTGTCAAGGCAGCCGACGCCTATGACCCCGCAAAACACATATTGGAGGTGGGCTACTCATCGCAATCTCCTGCAGAACCGTTCACCGGAAGCGGAACAATCTGCATTATAAGGCTAAGGCTGATAGCTCAGCCCTTCGAATTCGAAATTGCTCCAGCTGAGTACATAACAGTTCTAATAAAGCTTGTTGAGGTGAAGCTTGCAGGCTACGGCATACCACCACCGCCAATACCCTACACTCCACATGATGGAGAGGTAAACGTTTACTGGAGACCCTTCACATACCCGCCACTACCAATGCTAAAAATAACACCTGAAACAAAAACAGGCTCAGCATTAGGAGAAAACTTCAACTTTGACGTGTGGCTCCTAGGAAAAGGCGAAACCGAACTAAGCTCCTACTGGGACATTGCTGGAATAGACTTCTACCTAAACTTTGATCCCACACTTATACAGGCCCTAAGCGTCACAATAGACCCTGACGGATGGTTTGCAAGCTTCTGGCCCCACGGCATATACGAAATAAAGAAAGAAATAAACAACACTGGAGGATGGGTCCGCGTAGCCTTCGTAGGAATAGGGGGCACTGAGCACACACCACCATTCGGACAGGGAAGAATAGCCACAATCACCTTCAACGTGACATATGTGCACCTAGGCTATCCGCCACCATCCTGCACAATACGCCTAAAGAACCCAGATCCAAGGCCGTCAGTAGACCCATGGGGACCCACATACTTCCCAATAGACTTAGCAGGCTTCCCACATCCAGATAGGCCCATGCCACCATGGAATGGAGCGCCATACGCTGTTCCAATACCTCACGCTGTTAAATCAGCCAAATACACTGCACCCTTCAGGGTGTTAGGAGCCCAAATCGATGTTTACACGCAATATCCATCTCCATACGGTGGACAATACCCCAACAACCCAAGCGACATGTTCACACCCCAATCCCTAGTAATCCTCTACGCTAAAGTCACATACAACCTATGGCCAGAACAACAGAAAGACGTAGCATTCGAAATCAAAGACCCCTACGGACAAGTCTTCACAATACTCCATGGAAGGACAGACCAGAACGGAATAGCCACGGTAAGCTTTAGGCTGCCATGGATGTGCGACGACCCAGAATACTACTTCGGCAAATGGACAGTGGTTGCAACCACAGAAGTAGCAGGTCAAATAATCAAAGACACCCTATGGTTCAAGTATGATTACCTAGTCCACGTATGGAAGACAACCCTAGACAAGACAGAATACGACCACTACGAAGAAATGACAATAACAATAGAATACGGAAGCCTACTAATGCAAACAACAAACGTAACAATATCTGTGACAGCAAGAGATGAAACAGGAGTCCCATTCGACTGGGACTACAAGATTGTAACAATAGGCGGCGCAGAATGGTGCACATACGCAAACGGCACCACTATAATAACACTTTACATACCAAAATGGGCTAGAAGCGGACAAGGAACCGTGGAAGTAACAGTCCTAACAGACTTCCCGCAAAAAGGCGGATACGCAGTCTACCCCACAAGAAGCCCAGAAACACTGGTAAACTTCGGAATTAAAATCCCCGCATAACCCCCCATTTTTTTATTATTGAAAATTTTTAACGAGAAGACAATAAAGATTATGAAGATTAGGAAGCATGAATTAACAATGTCAAAGAAAAATCCTCTATGCATTAAATATCTTCTGCTAATCTTTACATGCGTTATATTAGTCCATACACAATACCATAACGTTTACTCTGGAACCACGACGTCCAACAGCAGCATAATAACAGTCAAGGAAGGAGAGTCAATACAGGAAGCCATAAACAAAGCACCAGAAGGTGCAACAATATACATTGAACCAGGAACGTACATACAATACCAAATAATAGTTAATAAAACGTTAACGATAATCGGCAAAAACAGAGAAGAAACAATAATTAACGGAAATCAAGAAGAAGAAGCAACAGCACTATTCTCAGTAATAGCAAATCACGTAACAATTAAAAACCTAACAATAACTAACGCCCGCAATGACATCGGAATAGCCATAATATTAAAGAACGTCCAAAACATAACAATCGAAAACTGCAAGATAACCGAAAACCATTGTGGAATAGAGTTTACTAATTGTAACAACTCCAGAATAACCCTAAACATATTGACAAACAACACTTACGGAATAAAAATCACATCAGGAGCTTCGAGCCATATAGCCTTTAACAACTTCAAAAACAATACGTATGGAATATCCTTCAATATCAACGCAAAAAACAATATAATATATTGCAACAATTTCGAAAATACAATGAATAGGGAAGGCCTGGGCGTCTCATTTAACAAATGGAACAGCACCTATGTTCTAGGAGGGAATTATTGGAACGACTACTCCGAAAATGACCAGAAAGGAGGCCCCAACCAAGATCAACCTGGCAGCGATGGAATAGGAGATAAAGCATACAGCGAGGAAGACTATTACCCATACATACGCAAACTTCAATTTTTTAAATTAGGACTTTGGAACTCAAAAGAATACTACCTAACAATTTCAACAAACGCAAGCAACATCTCAAACGTCATTTTCAACCCAGAACAAAAAATAATAAGCTTCACAACACAACAGGATATAACAGCCTACTGCAGAATAGTAATACCAAGAACTCTCCTAGACGCCGCAAAAAACGAATGGAAAATAACAGCCAACCAAGAAAGCATAATTCCAACAATATTCCAAGACGAAGATTTTACATGTTTCTATTTCACATTCAGCCAAAATGTCAACCAAATAACAATAGAAGGAATAACTGCAATTCCTGAACTTCAACCCAACTTTGTCGCACTAATCTTGCTCATAACAACTCTCATAACAATTTTGATTCGCAAGATTTTAAAAGGTCAAAGGAAGGATAGAACAATATTCCATAACCCTTAAGAACGCCCCAAACGCTTATTCTAATGAACAGAAATGAAGAAAACAAAATATTCAGCCTTCATATTTATACTCCTACTAACCTCAACTTTAGCACAACAGGTTAACGCCGACTTCATATACGTTACATTATTAATTGATAAGCAAAACTATAAGCAAAGAGAAATGCTAACCATAAATGGGACAGTCACACACAACGGCAACCTCGTAGACGACGGATTAATTGCTATAGAAGTGGAGAATCCAAATAAACCCATACTTTTAAGGACGCTTCCCCTAAGCACCAACATATCCACCCGCTATTTCTACATGCAAGTCGAATCCCTTTATCCATGTGATGGGGTAGCAAACCCTATAACATACATTGAAAGGGGCTTAAACGTTTACATATACGTTTACATGAAAATAAAGAATAACGGGGTAGCAGATAAACAAGTTTACACCTCTATAAGCATCGTTGACAGTAATTCAGTTTTGCTCGACTCTAAGTGGGGAGGCTTAACTGTTTATGCTGGTCAATCATGTGTATTTATGCCGAGATTAAATATCCCTAACTGGGCGTCTACAGGCATTGCTAAAATATACGCAAACATTTACAGCGACTTACCTGAAAATGGTGGATACCCGTTGTGTCCAGAATCCAGCGCAAAAATTCCAATCCTAGAGTCAATCTACATCGACCCTCCAGAAGATGGTGGAAACCAACAAATAATTCAAAATGGAACTTATCGCCTACAATTCATTCTTCCTCCAGACGTTCTTCCCGGCGAGTACAAAGTTTCAGTGACAGCATGGTACAAGGGACTTCAACGATCTACATCAAAAACGTTTAATGTAACGGTAATTCCATCACCGCCATGGCCATCATTCGCAATAAAACCTCCAAAGGCAGGCCCAGGCTACAGCATAACATTCGACGCTTCCTCATCCTCACCTGAAGGATACAACGACACAATAACCAAATATTCATGGAACTTCGGCGATGGAGGTACTGCTACTGGCAGAATCGTAACCCACAGTTACTCTAATGTAGGAAATTATACCGTAACATTAACTGTTATAGATGCGGAAGGCTTTTCCAATACAACTTCTAAAATCGTTTCCATAATCATAATCCACGACATAGCAGTGTTAAGTATAGAATGCATGGAAAAAATATATGATTCTTGGAAAGTTTATGTGACGATAACCGTTAAGAATAAAGGAACAGTCCAGGAAAACTTCAACTTGAGACTTTACTACAACAATACCTTAACAAATTCTACAACAATTCAATTGGGAATACTTCAATCAAAGAAGATAATATTGGAATGGATGACAACAGGAATTAGCGTGCCGGCCAACTACATACTCAAGGCTGAAGTCGATATTCTACAAAACGAGGTCAACACAACTGACAACACATTAACCTTTAGTTCCATACGAGCAATAAAGCTGGGCGACATTATCGAAGATCGCATTATCGATATATATGACATAACATGTGTATGCGTGGCTTATGGAAGTAGGGAAGGCGATCCGAACTGGTATGTCATGGCAGACTTGGTTAGAGATGGTTTAATCGACATCTACGATGTCACAACGGTTTGTATACTATATAACTATCAATATTAGCTAAAAGCATCAGAAACGATTGAAAGTAGAAGACGAAAAGTTTAATTTCATAAAAGGCATTGATAAAGGTAGGGAGAAAGGATGGAATCTAAAAATTCAAACCTTAAATTTGCGACGTTGGTTTTACTGATACTTTTAATCATTGGGTTTGTAGGTGCGCTTCAATACAAAGAAGTTGCCGCCAACCCAACAGCAAAACTTCAGGTTGTCCCTCAATTGATTAAAGACCTTGGAGTAGGTGCAGAATTTATAATAAATGCTACAATAGAAGATGTTGAGAACCTCTACGGCTTTGAAATTGAATTTACTTGGAACCCAACAATATTAACGTGCGTTTCCTATAAAGCAAAGGTGCCAGTTGAAACTTATCCCGAAGGAGTGTTATATCAACCGGTCTTAAAGGTGAAGGAACAGCTAAACAACACGGGGGGCTCATACTTCGTAGCCTACTCCTCACAGGCCCCAGCTCCTTCCTTCAACGGTTCCGGAGTGATATTTACTCTAAAATTCCGTGTACTCAGCTATGGCACCTCACTTCTATTATTTAAATCAGTTAAACTTGCAAGCAAAGGCATTCCTCCAAAGCCTATACCTTTTGAAGCCTACAATGGCTTATTCAAGAACTTTACTCCACCCCCAGCAAAGCTGAAAGTTGATCCCAGAAGAATTATTGACGCAACGTTAGTGCCGTGCAAGAACTTCACCATTAACATAAACATAGAAAAGGCCTACGACTTAGCCTACTTTGAACTTTGGTTAAGTTATAACACCACAATACTGGATGTCCAAGAAATCAATGTGCCGTCTCCTTTCACAGCAATTTTAACAGAAATGTTTGAAAGTGAAGGAAGAATGCATATAAAGGGGACAGCTATATCAGCTACTGGCAACTTCACATTGGCCACAGTTAAATTCCACGTTACAGAACTTGGAGATTCCCCATTAGATTTATACAACGTGACTCTTAAAGACTCCTTTGGCGAGCCTTTAGTATACGATGAAGTGATTGATGGATATTTTAACAATTTAATGTTAGCGAGAATATATATTTTCCCAAGCGAGCTGATAGATCCAACAATGGTTATAGGGTCAAGGTTCTCCATGGAAGTGCGAATGGAAAATGCAATCGACTTTTACGGTTACCAATATTTTATAAACTATGACCCAAGAGTGCTTATATGCACGGGAATGTCCATAATTCCTCCAACTGAAGAGGTGCACTATGATACTATATTGCAAATCAACCAGCGTGTTGGCTCAATATACGTTAACGTATCATATTACCCGCCTGCACAACCTGTAACCGTGAACGAGACGACCACAATTGGCATCATTTACTTCCAAGTAAAGAATTACGGCTCAACACCAATCGATTTAAACAATATTAAATTGGTGAACATCGAAGGCGGAACCATAGCTCACCTTGAAGATGGATCAGAAGACAGCTTTTTCGCAACATTAATCGCTGATGTCGCCATCCTTGAAATAAACCTTTCACGTCAAGCTGTCTACCCCAACAAAACAGTTAATGTAAGTATTACGGCTGGCAACGTTGGCGATATGCCCGCCAGTTTCAACGTAACTCTATACTTTAACGAAGTCATTGTAGGAATTGAACATATTGACAACCTACTACCGAACGGTACAGTAAAGGTAAACTTCACAATCAATACCGCTGGACTACAACCATGCAATAAGTATCCAGTAAAAGCTGCGGCCTCAAAAGTCCAGTACGAAGTTAACCTAGCTAATAACGAGCTGACAACGCTTTTAAAAATAAAGATGATCGGCGACGTTAATGGCGACGGAATAATAGACATCTATGATCTCACGGCTGCCTGCGTCTCCTATGACGCTAGGGTTGGTGATCCAAAATGGAATGAAGAAGCAGATGTAGCCCCAGAATGGGGGATAATCGACATATTCGATATAGTAACAATTGCTTACCAGTATAACAAACAGTGCTAAACTTACAGTTCACCTTTTTATATTTTCCCTCAAATAGCATAAAATTCATATACTCATAGTTAGTTAACAAAATAGCAATGCGGGGATTAAAATGAAGAAAGCTATAATAATGCTACTCTTGATATTTGCAGTAATAGTCAGCAACGGCAAGATGCCACGCGTCTGGAGCAATCCAGAAACAACTGTTAGATTTATATCTGAGCGTGAAGTGCTAGGTCCTAATGCGATTGGAACAGAGTTTGATGTGGCTGTTGTTGTTGAAAACGTGGAGAACCTCTACGGTCTCAGCGTAAAAATCTACATAAACGAAACCTACTTCCAATACGTAACCCACACAACAACAATACCATGGAACGATACCCAAACACCCGTACCTCCAAGCCCATACGCTGGAATACTCTATGCACCAGTACAGCTCGTTAGGGATCAGTATTATCCGACCACTCATATCTTAGAGATTGCATATTCCTCCATGGCTCCAGCTGCATCTTTCAATGGAAGCGGGACAGTCTGCGTTATAAGGCTTAACGTGACGAACATTCCTATCAGTGAAGAATATGTGGACATTTTAGCAGCAAAGTTCACTGAGATAAAGCTAGCTGGCAAAGGCTTACCCCCACCTCCAATACTCTACACCTCCCATGATTTGACAATCAGGTTCGACTACACGAAACCTACGATAACGGATATTGTTCAGTTCCCACCTCCTGATAACGTTCAACCATCTGACGACGTTATGGTTAATGCAACAGTCACCGACGAAGCCAGCTCGATAAAAACTGTAATCCTCATGTACAGCACGGATAACGGTAACACGTGGAATAACGTCTCCATGTCGCCTATCGCAGATAGTATATACACTGCAACAATACCGAAGCAGAATTATTGCACGCATGTGCAATATATGATTGTAGCCGAAGACTCCGCTGGCAACATACAAATCGAAGATAACGCAGGAGAATACTATGTATATCACGTTGTATCAGAATTTGGAGCAACACCTTTAATTGTACTAATGCCATTAACATTGGCTATAATTATCGCAATACTAAAAAGGAAAAACTTCCACAAATAATCTCCCTTTTTATATATCAAATAGTATAGTATATCTGCAATGCCAAAGAAGTCATTAACTTTCATACCATTTATACACCTGCAATGGCAAAGCTTAATTAATAGTTCAATAAATTTACCTTAAACTTAATAGGTGGAATTGATGAAATTAACAGATACATTAAAGATATTGCTCGTGGCCATGTTATTAACTGTTGAGTTTTCATTAACTTCTGTGCATATTTCAGCCTCCTCTGTAGATTTCCCTTCAGATTTCCCATACCTATTTGTGTATCCGCAGAGTGTTATTGCTAATGTTGGCGAGAACATAACGGTATCCATCTGCATATTCAACTTAACTTCAAACGTATTCACTACATTCGATTTTTGGCAAAATCCAAATGATCCTTACCCAACATACGCTCCAGATGGAACGAATTCGTATCCTTTAGGATCATTGTTGGGTTTTGATATAAACTTCACATGGGATCCGGAAATCCTTGAATATAAAAGTCACACTGTAACAGTTCCCTTCGAGGATTATCCAAACCCGATTCCACCGATGAACTATTCAGGAACGCTATATAAGCCAGTGCTAACGGCGAAGGAAGTGGTGGACAAAGAAAAAGGCAAAATATGGATAGCCAAATCCCATCAAGGCACGAAAGTATTTAATGGAAACGGAACCATACTCCAAATAACTTTCCAAATAAAAAGGGAAGGGGGCTCAGAACTAAAAATAGCCAGCGCCGCACTCGCTACATTTAAACTACTTGTCCCAGGTGCCAATAAAGACATAATAATATTCAGAGTTGGAAATGGTTTCGTCTCAACACCTGGAGCAAGAACAAGAATATATAGTGTTGACATTAAAGCAGCAGTGGGTACGAGAAGGTTTAATCCACCAATTATTAAAGGAGAAAATGCCTCCATAAAAGTGACCATTAAAAATGACGGCTCAATCGAAGATTTTTACAACCTAACAGTTTATCATAAGAACCCTACCGGTGTAACGCAAAAAATCTTCGGAGAAGTTAGCGCCACTATAAATGCGACCCAGATTATTAATAAAGAGATAATACTCCCAGCTGAGAATTTGGACATAGGCATCCATAACTGCACGATATATTTAGACGTGCTACATTATGGGATACCTTACCATGAATCAATCAGCAAAGAAATAAGAGTAATTTCAGGAGAAGTCAACATACAAATATCTTGGCAACCCGAAAAGATTCAAAAGGACCAAAACATAACATTCACAGCCGCCATAAACATTGCCGACCCTGATGTATCAGTAAGGAATGTCACGTGGGAATTCTATGAACACGGGCTTACTGGCGGTCTTGCACTCAGGCACACGCTTTATGGACAAACCGTAATCTACAGTTTTGCTTATGCAAAGAATTGGACGGTGGTGGCGATTGTAACCGACAGTTTCGGGGTAACGTGGAATGAGTATAGGCCAGCAACCTCTAACTACCGAAAGGAGCAGACAATTACCGTGTTAGAGAAAATCGAGGAAGCTGTCTTCCCATGGGATCTTGTTATTCTTGCAGTAATCGTTATAGCTGTAATAATCATAGCAATTATCTATATACGCCGCAAACGAAGATAATCTTTTTCCATAGTATTGGCAAGACATTTGTTTTGGATGTAGGCTTGAGATAAATAGTGAACTCTAGACCAACGTCAGGGAAGAACTCAGCACATACTGGGGGTACAACAGTTTCAAACATGGCTATTCTACGTTTTAGAAAAAGAAACCTGAAAGCTCTAATCTAGAAGATAATTCTAGCAAGGCTTATATGCGCAGGACGCGTATTATTTTTTGCCGAAGGGGAGAGGGCTACGAACTCCAAGCTTAAGTATTTAGTATTATCGTTATTTTTGCTGAGTTTTACGGCGGCTTGTGCGGTTTTTGTCTATTCTGTTAGTGCCGATCCTTGTGCTGTTTTGAATGTTTCTTTGCTTGAAGGCCGTTATCACGGGTATGATGTGGATCCTTGGCTTTGTGAGTGTTGGTTTTTGAATTTAACTGGGGCTTCCCAAACTTTCACTGTTAGGATTAACAATACGAGTAATTCTTTAAGGTCTTATGATACTCGTTTGGTTATCGCCCTTAACGACGCCGCCTATAATAAGCTTGTTTCTTTAATCATTAATGGCACAAGTGTTCCTAAAACCGCATTTAAATTGGGTACACCTAAGCCTTACCAGCTTTGGACATGGCCTTCCGGCGATGTTTACCCAACATGGTTTAACGACACAAAGATTAATGTAGGTTTGATCCATACAAAAAGCTACAAGGACTTGGTGGTTTCCGTAACCTTTTCAGACCCTAACGGGGTTAGGATACACTTTGACGCTTATGGAAAGACAACTTCTAAAACCCCAACTTCTTCCGGCCAGATAGTACATAACCCGCTGAGCCAAGACTCAACGGTATTTTTGAACCCAGGCGCCCCTCTACCTCAACCTCCAATTGCAAGTTTCACATACACTCCCACATATCCCGAGGTAAACCAAATTGTAACCTTTGATGCTTCTGCAAGCTATGACCCAGACGGCAACATTGTAAGTTATACATGGGATTTTGGTGATAGCAACATCACGACAACATCAAACCCCATAATAAATCACCGATACGCCTCTTACGGAGATTACCCTGTCAGATTAACGGTTACAGATAACGACGGCTTAACAGGCCAGACGGAAACCACAATACATGTTAGCCAGCATCCAGTCGCATCCTTCACATTCACGCCTCCAGACCCGTTAGTGCATGAACTAGTAACCTTTGACGCTTCATCATCTACGCCTGACGGCGGAACAATAATAAGCTATACTTGGGATTTCGGCGATGGCAATGTAACAATCACGAATAATCCGATAATCACCCACGCATATGGAACATATGGCACGTTCACCGTCACGTTAAAAGTCACCGACAGCGAAGGAAAATGGGACACAACATCCCAACAAATTACAGTTACAAAAGCACCCGTAGCCGATTTCTGGTGGACCCCCTACTATCCGCAGAGAGGCGAAACAGTAACCTTTGACGCTTCGGCATCTACACCTGATGGCGGAACAATAATCAGCTACGCATGGAACTTCGGCGACGGAACATCAATAGTCCAAACAGACCAACCCATTATAACACATGTTTATGCAGAAACTGGCGACTACTTCGTCACTTTAAACGTCACCGACAGCGAAGGCAGATGGGACACAGAAACACACACAATAACAGTCGTTCCAAAAAGATATTACCTAAAAGTTAAAACAGACCCAGAAGGCATAACAGCAATTCCTGGAGAAAACTGGTACAACGAAAGCACACAAGTCACTTTAACGGCTCCAGACACGGTTACAGTTTCAACAGGTGTACGCTACAAGTTCTTATATTGGGATGTTGATGGAACACAAGTAAATGGAAACCCGATAACTGTTGTTATGGATGCTAATCATACGGCTACTGCCCACTATAGACTGGAGTATTATTTGACAGTCCTCTCCCCCTTCGGCACTGTGGGCGGTGAAGGCTGGTACCCAAGTGGATCAATAGCCTACGCAACCTTGAACACGGGCTTAATTGACCATGGAAACGGAACCCGCAGAGTATTCACCAGCTGGAGTGGAGACGCCTCAGGCAACAACTACGCCCAAAGCAACCCAATAATTATGAATGGTCCAAAAACAGCTGTGGCCAACTGGAAGACCCAGTATGCGGTAACCTTCACCCAGACGGGTTCTGGAGTTGCGCCGGCAGTCACATACACAGCCAACACAGACCCGACAGAAACAGTTCCCTTCACAGTCTGGGTATCCGCCGGCTCACAAATAACATACACTTATCAGGATATAGTTCCAGGCGCCGCTCCGGGCGTACGCTACATCCTAACAGGCGTTAATCCACCCTCGCCGCAGACCGTGAACGCGCCCCTAACAATAAGCGCCTCCTACCAGACACAATACTATTTAGCTGTGCGAACAGACCCGCCTGGCATAACAACAATACCAGGCGAAGGCTGGTACAACCCATCACAAAGTGTCCAGCTGACCGCTCCAACGGTTTCAGGCTACACATTCCAATATTGGGATGTTGATGGAACACCTCAAGGCACAGGCGTAACAACAATAACCGTTACTATGAACGCTCCCCACACGGCGACAGCCCACTACACGCCACAAGTGATAACCTACAAGCTGAAAATTGAAACCACCACGGGCGGCACAACAAACCCCGCACCGGGCACATACACTTATGCAGCGGGCACCCAAGTCCAAGTAACAGCCAATCCAAGTGCCGGCTACGTGTTTGACCATTGGGAGCTTAACGGCACAAACGTTGGCACAGCCCCAACATACACGGTAGCCATGAACGCCAACTACGTCCTCAAGGCTTTCTTTAAGACGGCTCCAACACCGCCAACCGTTTCAATTAGCCCCATGTCTGCTTCGATAGTGGTTGGGCAGCAAGTAACCTTCACATCGACTGTTAGTGGCGGAACCCCGTCATACACGTACCAATGGTACCTAAACAATAATCCGGTAACAGGAGCCACATCTAACACATGGACGTTCAAGCCAACAGCAACAGGCACATACTACATTTTCCTAGAAGTCAAAGACTCCGCTGGCAACACAGCCCGATCAGACCCAGCAAGAGTAACAGTATCATCAGTACCAGTAGGCGGATATTCAGTTTCATTGGCTAAAAATGCTCCGATAACACCCACAATCGCTTACACGCTCCTAATGGTCGTGTTTGGCTCGATTCTAAGCCTAACAAAACGCAAAAGAAAATAACTTTCCCGCCTTCTTACTATTCTCGAAAACCGTTAGAGGCCACAACAGCTTATGCCAGAAAAAACACGGAAAACCATGAGGGTTCAAGAAAAAGAGGAAAAGCGCCTATTAAACAAAAAATTGTTAGCAGCTTCATTTACTCTGGCAATCATAATAATTATTGGCGCAGTGCTGTACCAGCTCTTTTGGCGAAACCAAGAAAGCGAGGTTAAATTTTCGCTTAAAGCTGCCATTATCGATCAACTCAGCGAAGATGAAAATCTTCGTAATCAAACCTTTCTTAATGAAGTATCCGCAATTTTAAAAAAATATAATTTTTCGGTTGATTATTATGACTATACCAAAACCAATGTTGCCTTTTTTAAGGGACTTGCAAAAGCTAACTACGGCATGATCATTTTGAGGCTTCATTCAGCGCTACGCAAAGGTAGTTCAGCGGTTGATTTTTTCACTTCGGAGCCCTATACAACCGACAAATATATACGAGAACAGGAGGAGGGGCTTTTAGTTAACGGCACAATAATATATTCTGGAAAGCAATATTTCGCTTTTACGTCAAAATTTGTAGAAGAGCTAGAGGGCACTTTTCCGAAGAGCATAGTTATCGCTATGGGTTGTCAAAGCTTGAACCAAACAGCAGGTCAACCTATGGCAAGAGCGTTCTGTGAAGTAAAAGGCGCAAAAGTTTATATCGGCTGGTCTGGCTGGGTTTCAGCAACGCATTCAGATGAGGAGACTATAAAATTACTACGGCGACTTTTATACGAAAACAAAACTGTAGGAGAAGCTGTTAAAGAAGCAGCTCCCGATTTTTCATGTGATCCATCTCATCCATCCTATCTGAAGTTTTATCCTAACTCTTCATCGGTCAGGGACTTGAAAATATCAGATTTAATTAAAGAAGCACAAACGTTGAACGTGCCTTTAAAATCAGCATTTTTTAAGGATTTTTATATGATTGAAATCAAACTTGTTAAACGCTTCAATTCTCTGGCTACAACCGCATATAACTGGTTTCGAAGACTTTCTCCTGTCAAGTTTGTCTTTTTTAGCTTCCTTACTTCTTCAGCTAGTTGTGCGTCTTCTAGGACTTCGTTTATCCATTTTTCGAAGTCTCCTCGGTAGAGGTGGAACTCTAAAGATTTTACGTTAACCTCGTTTATCTTTTCCATAAATTCCTTTAGCGATGAGGCACTTTCGCCAGTATAATTTCCTATTGATGTGAAGAAGTAAAAGGCTTTCTCTCTAGGAACGGTTTTCAGGGCTCTCACTTCTGTTTCATTTTTCACTTTTGTTTTCTCCCTTTCTGCTTTTATTTTGGTTCTCTGCTAGTGTTAACTTTTTTGGGTCATTTGCTATTAAAGGTTGGGTTTCCTTAAACTTTTTTGTAACTATGGATGTGCGTATTCTTAGAACTCCGGGGAACGGCGCCACTGTGCTTGCAATAAACTCGTGGAGGCTTTCCTGGTTTTCGGCTATTACTTTTGCTATTATTTGGAGGTCTTCCGATAAGGATGTGTAGACTTCTGTTATCTGAGGGATTTTGCAAAGTTTTTCTGCAACCTTCTCGCTTTCTTTTGGGTCTGTGATTATTGTCATTATGGCTGTTATGGTTTTGGCTCCAACCCTTTCAGTGTCTATAAGTGCGGTGTACTTTTTTATTACGCCATGTTGCTCCATTCTTTTTATTCGGTCATAAACTGTTGAGTGGGCTATTCCGAGGCGCTTGCCAATGGTTGTGTAGGTTTGTCGGGCGTCCTCCTGCAAAATCTCTAATATTTTAATGTCTGTTGGGTCTAGGTTTAACGTGTTGTTTTTGACGCGCAAGCTCTAGCCCAGCTAGCACTTTCTATTTTAGAATATGCCTCGACAATATATTGTTTGTTGTCGGAAAAATGTAGAAAATCGCCTAAAATTTCGGAGAATATTCGATTAAATAGCATTGTAAAAAGCAACAAAACTGCACAGTTAATCTATATCGTTCTCTCTCCTGCATTAAAATGTCTTATAACTTTCGCCACTTTCTTTTTCCGAAATTTTGTCTGAAAAAATAATTTTAGCCTACAATTTTTCAATTTTAAAGTTTTAAGCCTTCACTTTTGCAGATAATCTGACAAATAAGTTTAAATTTGTGGGATAAAATTTTCTTCTAGAAGATTCTAATAAAGAGGTTTGTGTCGAGAGATGAAAACATCAAGGATTTGGGAAATTCTGAAAAAATTTAAAGAAACTTGCAGGTTCCACGGTTGGAAAACTTCTGAAAGTGAGGATTGGGTTGAGGTTGACAGCAAATATCACAATTTTCTATTAGCCCGAAACATTCATCCATTATCTTTCCGGAATATTGCCCTAAACAGGAAATGTGTTGTTCGTGAGGGCTTATCCTACCGGGTTGTGGAAGCCTCCTACATGGCTTGGGTTTTCTCCGAAACACCACCGGAAAGCCTCCTAAACCTTTTTCTTGAGAATCCGAACTTTTCAAAAAGGATCGCCCTCTACGATTTGAGTCCCCTAGCGGAGGGGCGAAACACTTGTGTTAAACTTAACTTTACGGACAGTACTGTTTTCCAGGAGTTTGAAAATTTCCTTGAAAAGGAGTTTGGAGTCAAAATTGAGGAGTACACAAATCTGAAGTCAAATCTTGAGGATTGCACGTTGGCAGAAACTATCTGAAAATTTTGGGTGCAGCATCAAAGGTTTGATAAGTGAAAACGTCGCATATAATTTAGCTGTGAGTGGGGATGTCTGAAGAGGCTGAAGAGGTTAAGAGGCTTCTCGCCTTCAAAAAGAGACTTGAAAGAAGAGTTGAAAAGCTTGAATCAGAGCTTAAGGAGCTGAAATCAATTTTGGAGACTGTGAACTCCGTCCTTCTGGCTAAGGGGTTTAAACGGGCAGAAATTGCCAAAGCGCCAACGCCGCCAGCAGAGGTTTTGCCAACAAAAGAGGAGATGGCGACTCAGCCACCTGCACCCATGCCAGAGTTTAAGGAGGTGATTCCCTTAAAAACCACCGCTGGCGAGTCCCTTGCAAAACTTTACGTGGGGGATGGCTTCCTAAAAATTGTTTTAGCCGAAGACAAAAACTTCAATGTTAACACGCCGCCCTTCAACCAGTTTCTGGTGGAAAGGGTTTTGGCGAAGATGCAGCAGAAAGACGGCGAACTAGCAAAGGCTGGAAAACTAAAACCCGAAGAAATCTTCTCCTACAATATTGTTAGGGATGGCGACATCATCCGCGAAATTCACATTAAAAATTTTGATGCTGAACGCCTAAGAGAGCTTAAATCAAGTGTCAAGTGGACTTTGGAGAAAATGTATGAGAAAATGAAGGGTCAAAGCTAAGGCTGAAAGGCTTTAGGGCGGCCATTTCCTGTCAAAGTATATGTTCTTGCCCTTGGCCGAAAGCGGTATGCCCATCGCAACAGTGGCTTCTGGCATTAGGTTTAACTTCAATGCTGCGGTGCCTATGCGGTACATTATGCGGTTATCAATGTTCAAGAGACTCGCTATTTTTACCGCTGAGCCTAGGGCTATTCCAAGGTCTAAAGCCTTGAAAAGGCATGTTGGACCAATAAAGTCTTGCCCAGCTCGTTTTTGGGCTTCTTCAAACTCTTTGCAGTTCTTGTAGCCGCATGCACCACAGTTGATTCCTATGGTTTTGTTGCCTCTAACCCCTATTAGGACTATGGCTTCTGAGTCCCTCACGTTTTTTGCATCACGTTTAAATCCGTCAATTTTTCTCTGTTCAGCTATCTCCTCCATCTTCTCAGATATGGCATCTTTTTCCTCACCATAAACAACCATTGTTGAAATGTCGTCTATCCCAGCTGTTTTTGGGGCTGTTCTCGCTGCGGCGAGCATAAGTTTTGCGGCTTCAAGGATTGCCTCTCTCTCGCCAATTTCGCTTTCAATTTTTGGACTCATATACGCTCACTTCATTATTTGCATAAACAAAACCAGATTAATTTATGTGAAGTTAAGTGCTTTGCGCTATTCCGCCCTAAAAGGAGGTGAAAGCCTTCTTTAGGAGGTCAATTATGGCGTTTAACTGTCCAGTATACAAGCCTATGGCGAATAGGGATACGCCTAAAAGCAGTAGTAGGGCGCCTATAACTCTGCGTTCGTGCAAGTCCATACCATTTCACTCCAGATATTTTTTGAGGCGGGCTTCAACTTGGCTTTTTGGGACGAAGCCAACTATTCTGTCAACTTCTTCGCCGGCCTTCATGATTATAAGGGTTGGTATGCTGAAAACTTGGAAGCGGTCAGCTGTTGCTGGGTTTTCGTCCACGTTAATTTTTCCAACAAGAATTTTGCCGGCATACTCTTTCGCTATTTCCTCTATTACTGGCGCCATCATTCTGCATGGCATGCACCAGTCTGCGAAAAAGTCAATTAATACAAGCGGATTTTTCTTGGTGATTTCGTTAAAATTTGAATCTGTGATATGGATTACTTGTCCACCCAAACTCTTCTTCTCCCTAAACTCTTCCACCAATTTGCGTAGTTTCTTTTCCCTAATACGTTTCAGTTCAACGTCATCTTCGGATATAAACTCTTCGTGTTTTTCCGACATTTGGGCAGCCTCATTTTATCCCGTTTTAAGGCTTTCAAGAATTGCCTTTAACTTTTTATAAGCCTCTTTTGGGTTGTCGATTTCCATGACTGCTTTCTCAAAGGGGCAAACATCCCCTCCATGAGCGTCGAATATTTTTTCTACAAGCTTGTCCCACTCGAAATGGACGTTGTAGTTTTCAAAGATTTGTTTGGCTTTAACGCTTATGGTTGACGCGTAAACAGCGTCAATCCCAGCGTAAATGCATAGCAGTGCTATGGCTTTTCCAACGACTTTGTCTGCAACCGATGTTCCCTTCATTTTGTCTCCAAACTTGTCTAGGGCTTCTAGGAAGGCGGAAACTCCATGGGCTTTGCTTTCAAAAAGCACTCTAGAATCCTTAACTATAACAAGTGTTAAGCCCTTTTCATGCAGCCTCTTTTTGGCTAATTCTAAGTCTTCCCACATTCAATTTTCATCTCGAGAAGTGCCTTAACTAGGTTTTCCCTAGAACACTCGCCTTGGCTTACAGCTTCCATTTGTAAGACTTTCTTGGGCACTTTGGAGAAAAGCCTCTCCACGATTTGTTGGATGCTTAGTCCCTTACGCCAAAGGGCTTCAACACTGGTTTTCAACGCAAAAATGTTGTCTAAAACCATAAATAAGGCATATTTGTCCCAGACGCCGTGTCCCCCGTAGGCTTTCTCAAAATCTAAACCCAAAACTTTTCTAATCGAGTTTACAGTTTCTGTTAGGTTCTCATCTCGTATCATAATAACTGGCTTGGGATTTGTCACTAAATCACCAATAAATAGGCGGTCTTCAACGAGGAAAGAGACGCTGTCAAAACTGTGCCCCGGAGTTTCAAAAGTTTTGATGATTAAGCCGCCGACTTTGGCAACCTTTTTAAGTGGTGTGGCTTTCACTGGTTTAGGTTGACCCCAAACCACTCGCCTATAAGCTGGAATTTCTGGTGGTTTTGCCAGCATTTCCAGCGACTTTTTAGGGGCAAAGACTTCTATGCCAAACCTTTCTCTGAAAATTGGGGCTCCGCCACAATGGTCCTCATGATGATGTGTTAGGAAGACAGCCTTAACATCTAGCTTCATGTCTTCTATAAATTTTGCCGCTTCTTCAGCCGTGTGTGGACAACCAGCGTCTATGACTAGCCCCTTATAATAGTAGAAGGTTGTCCAGTAATACGGCTCGCCATTATATTCTTTGCCGACACTAACAGCTATGAAATCTTCTGAGATACGCTCCCACTTGAGCATACCAAACACTAAACTATGACGCGGAAAGATTAGAATTTATCCATTTTCAACCTTGAACAAATGGCTTTCTGGCATGGCGGCTATTTTCCAGGCAAGCTCCTCGTTAGGCGCTCCCTTTGAAAATTGTTCTTTAAGCATCTCCACCACCCGCTTATTTACGTGAATTTTTAAGGCTTTGTCTTGGCTTTTGAGCCTAAAAACCGCCGCTATGGCTTCACTGGAATTCATTACCTCAAGTTTTCTGTTTCCAACAGTACATTGGGTGGTTGCCTGAATGCCGTCAATAACGCATGAAAAAGGAGTGATTAACGGAAGCTCTGCTATAACCTGCATATTCCACAGTTTATTCTTATCCACGTTTAGTGTTTTCTTTGCCAGCCTCGCCATTTTCACGCCTAAAACTAGAAATGGTCCCAAATGTCCATGAAGGTTTTCAGCATTCTTAATTTCAAGCATTAGGGCTTCCTTCTCGTCAAGCATTTTTCACTCCCTTCACTTTTGCCCTTTCAAGCGCCCCTATAACTGGTAAAGCGATTATTAGGCTTATTATTCCGCCTATGAGGTGCCACACGCCCCAAAAGGTCAGCGCCCAATCTAGAGACCTCTCCATAAAAACAGTTCCAATCACTACGCCTGCGAAATAGGCGGACGTTAAAGTTGCCGCCGCTGTCACGAACATATTGTAGGGTTTAAGACTGATTTCGTGCTTGCAAAGAATCATTAAAGCGTCAAAGATTATGGCTGATGCTAGGAAGCCTATCATTTGTGTTGATGCTGGTCTCATTGCCAGCACTATTATTGCGCCTATTATGCCGACCATTGAGGGTATTCCAGTTTTGCCAGAAGCCCATGTGGCTAGAAGCAGGGTGAAATAGACGGAGAAGTCGCAAAATATGGGTAAATGAAACAGTGTGAATCCTAAGGGTCCAACTGTGATGTTTAATATTGCCCACATGGCTGAGAATATGGCTATTGTGGCTATGTCGACTGGTTTGAGAGGCATTCATTATCCTTCGTAATACTTTTTTCTTAAAACGTAATACCGATTTGCATAAAAACTTTATGGTTAAAACACAAAAATAAAACCGTGATTCTCATGGCGAAAACGGAGAAAATAGTGCGGGTAAGCGTAACCTTTCCGCCAGATTTGCTGAAAGATTTTGACGAAGTTATCCGAAAAATGGGCTACGAAAACCGTTCAAAGGCTGTTCAGGATGCGGTTAGGCTTTTTGTCTCTGAGCGGAAGTGGCTTCAGGAGGAGAAAGGACTGCAAGCGGGGGTTTTGATGCTTCTCTATGACCATGAGGTTAGGGGTTTGGAGGACGCCCTAACAGATGTTCAGCATCACTATGCTGGCATAATCTCTTCAACGATGCACATCCACCTAACCGAACGGGACTGCCTAGAGGCTATTGCAGTTAAGGGTGATGCCACGGAAATCCGAAAATTAAGCGATGAACTCTCATCAAAACGTGGCGTTAAGCTCCTCAAGGCAATGATTGTCTCGCTTTAAAAGGGGGCTATCTTTTAACGGGTCATTTCAAACATTTTTTCCAGGGCTTTTCTTGCTTTGCTCGCTATAGGCTCTGGAACAGTGACCACATGCTTCTCCTCTTTAAGGGCTATGTAAACCCTTTCAAGGGTGTTAAGCTTCATGTTTGGGCAAACCGCGCCCTCATAAGCCAAAATGAACCGCTTCCCCGGATTGTCCTTCTTTAAACGGTGGAGAAGTCCCTCCTCTGTGGCTACAATAAATGTTTTGGCGTTGCTTTCCCTTGCATATCGGCACATTTGGGACGTGCTTCCAATAAAGTCGGCTATTTTGCGCATTTCAGCAGTGCACTCCGGGTGAACCATAACAACAGCGTCTGGATAATCAGCCTTTAGGGCTTGCACCTCTTCTGGGTGGAAGAGCAGATGGGTTGGACAGAAACCCCGCTCTGGAATAGGAATAATTGTCTTTCCAGTCTTCTCTTGCACGTATTCCGCTAAGTTGTGGTCTGGTCCAAAAAGCACTGTTTCAGCATCTAAAGCGTTTATGACTTCAACAGCATTTGCCGATGTGCAGCACACATCACAATAAGCCTTTGCAGAAGCCAAAGTGTTAACATACAAAACCAGCGGCACAAGCGGGTAAAGAACACGCATCCTCTTAATCTCATCAACGGTGAGCATCTGAGCCATGGGGCAGCGGGCACCAGCAGAAGGCAACAAAACCTTCTTGTCAGGGTTTAAAATAGCTGCGGATTCAGCCATAAAATCAACGGCTGCAAAAACAATTATTTCGGCTTCCTTCTCCTCCATGGCTTTTCTGCTAAGTTCTATGCTGTCCCCAACATAGTCGGCAATGTCCTGAACTTCTGGCCTCTGATAGTTATGCGCCAGAATAACGGCTTTCTTCTCCTTCTTTAACCGCAGTATTTTGTCAACAAGCACCATTTCCAACTTCGCCTTTAAGCATCTTCAAAAGTGCATTGTTAGATATATGCCTTTATGCCCAAGCCTCACGGTTCCCACAACAAGACCATAGCAATTGTTAAAGCACTCCGCAAAACCTATTATCCCTTTGAAGATGGAGAAGCTTAGATTTTTCGCCACCACGGTCATCGGGCTTGAGGATGTAGCCTCAAAGGAAGTTGAAAGCCTCACTGGGGCGAGAGCCGAACTGGATGTTGGCAGAATAGCCTTTGAAGGCAGCCTAGAAGACGTTTATCTCCTAAACTTGAAAGCTTCAACCATCAACAAGGTTTTCATTGAACTTTGCCGGTCAACCTTTGAAGGCTTAAACGACATTTACAGGCTTGCAAAAAGTTTGGACTACACTTGGATATTGGACGCCCAGCAGACCTTCGCCATAAGAAGCGAAAGAATCGGCGTGCACAACTTCACAAGCATGGATGTCTCCCGCGTCGCCGGCCAAGCCGTAATAGACTCCTTCGCTAACGCGACGGGCAAACGGTTAAAGGTGAACTTGGACGAGCCAGATGTTGAAATATACTGCCTAGTAAGAAACAGCGACTTCATAATGGGAGTAAACACCACTGGAGTTTCTCTGCACAAGCGTGGCTACCGCGTTTACAGCCACCCAGCAGCCCTTAAACCAACAATAGCCTCAGCCATGCTCCGAATAGGCGGCTGGACACAAGTCAAATCTTTAATCGACCCCATGTGCGGAGGCGCCACCATCCCCATTGAGGCTGCGTTAGAGGCTAGTGGCATCCCGCCGAACCATCTGCGGAAAGACTTCGCCTTCCTAAAACTCAAAATCTGCAGCCAAAAAGACTTCGAAGAGGTAAGGGCTGAAACGCTAGCCAAACGTAAAGAGAAAGGCGCATATGCGATTTACGCCATGGAAAAGTTCGCCAAACACATGCAAGGCGGAATTGAAAACGCTAAAAAAGCTGGCGTACAAGAGGCGATAAAATTCAAAATTGGAGACGCCACAAACCCCAGAGACTATCCAGAAGAAAAATTCGACCTAATCGTCGTTAACCCGCCATATGGTTTGAGGGCAAACCCAAAAGAAGGCATAAGAAAACTATACGAAAGCTTCCTTAAGGCGTTAAAGGCGAAATCTCCAGAAGCAACCCTAGTCATAATAACGGCAGCATCAAAAAGGTTTAGAGAAGCAGCAGAAAACGCCGGAATCACCATAATTGAAGACCGCAAAATATGGCACGGCGAACTATTAACAAGCATATTCACATGCAAAATCTAACGGGCAGAAAGCGGTGGTGCGGCGGGCCGGATTTGAACCGGCGAACCCCTACGGGAGAGGATGGCTCATAGGGGTTAGCCTTCTAAACACCGATCTTGAGTCCTCCGCCTTTGACCTGGCTTGGCTACCGCCGCCCATTTTTCAAAGAACGGATAAGGAGATTTAAGCTTACCGACTCACTTGAAACTGAAAAACGGAAACTAGAGGGGGCGAGCTATCTATTGAGTTAGAAAAAGCCCAATAGATGCTGTTTCCTTTGCAAATGGGGCTTGTGACATGGATTTTTCCACAAAAAAGTTTATTAGTGAGCTGTGTAGTTTTACGTGTTTAGCTTCAATCTATTGGAGACTTTTTAAAACTGGATGACCCAAAAGCGGAGGAATTTAAAAGTTTGAGGAAACCCGCATCATGTGTTCGCCTTTATCGTCAAGTTAAAAGTGGAAATTGCGGGGGTTGGCTCATAATGGTTAAACTTTCAAAAGAGGATGTAAATACGCTTTTGAAGGCTTTCTTCAAAGAGAAGGGACTGGTCCGCCAGCACTTAGACTCCTATAATGAGTTTATAGACCACGGCTTACAAGAGGTTGTAGACGAGGTTGGAGAAATCCCAATAGAGGTTCCAGAATGCCCCTACACTGTTAAGCTTGGGCAAGTATGGATAATTGACCCACAGACAAGGATTAGCGGTCCATACGTTACGGAGGTTGACGGCACAAAACATGAAATCTACCCAATAGAGGCTAGACTTCGCAATTTAACCTACGCTGCGCCAATAGCCCTTGAAATGACGCCGGTTGTGGACGGCAGAGAGCAGGACACTGAGCTGGTTTTTATTGGCAACATCCCAGTGATGCTTAAGTCTAAATTGTGCTTTTTGTCGCAGCTCTCCCGCGAAGAACTAATAGCCGTCGGCGAAGACCCCGACGACCCTGGCGGCTACTTCATTGTTAACGGTTCTGAACGTGTTATTGTGGCTATGGAGGATTTGGCTCCAAACCGCATAATCGTTGACATAGACGAGAAGGGCGCCACACCGGTTTATCAGGCAAAACTCTTCTCAACAACAGTTGGCTTCAGAGCGAGAATAGAGCTAAAACTGAAGTCTGACGGCGCCTTATACGTGACAATGCCGGGAGTGCCGACCGAGGTTCCCTTTGTCATTGTAATGCGCGCCCTAGGGCTTGAATCTGATAAAGAAATTGCTGAGGCTGTCTCCTTAGACGAGGAAATCCAAAGCGAGCTGGAACCATCCTTTGAGAAGGCTGTTGGCGTCGACACGGTTAGAGACGCAATATTATATATTGGAAACCGTGTAGCCCACGGGCAGGTTGAGGAGTACAGAATTCAGAAGGCTGAACAAGCCATAGACAAAAACTTCCTACCCCATCTTGGAAGGACAAGCCAAAGCCGCCGCGATAAGGCCATATTCCTCGGCGAAATGGCGTGCAGAGTCATCGAACTAAAGCTTGGAAGGCGAAAACCAGATGACAAAGACCATTTCAAAAATAAGCGTTTGAGGCTGGCTGGACCGCTTCTGGCGGACTTGTTCCGTGTAGCCTTCAGAAACCTTGTAAGAGACATAAAATATCAGCTTGAGAGGATAGGCGTTAAAGGACCAATAATCACGGTTTCGGCTGCGGTGCGTCCAGGAATAATAACTGAGAGGCTTCAGCATGCCCTTGCCACTGGAAACTGGGGAAGGGGACGTGTCGGCGTAACCCAACTCCTTGATAGGACGAATTACCTTTCAACCCTAAGCCACTTGAGGAGGCTTCAGTCGCCCCTCAGTAGAAGCCAGCCGAACTTTGAGGCTAGAGACTTGCACTCCACCCATTGGGGACGCTTATGCCCCAACGAGACGCCAGAAGGCTCCAACTGCGGCTTGGTGAAGAACCTTGCATTGTCAGCCTCCATATCCGTAGGCGTGAACCCAGAAAAGATTAAGCAGGTACTCTTCAGCATGGGCGTCACGCCGGTTTATGAGGCAAACGAAACTCTGAAGCGTTACGGCGCAAAGGTCTTTGTAGATGGAACAATTGTTGGCTATTGTGCCACACCAGAGAAGGTGGTTCAAGAGTTTAGGCAACGCCGACGCATGGGAGAAATCTCAACAGAAGTTAACATCGCCTACTTCTCAAAAGAGTATGGCGAAAGAGAGGAAATATACGTCAACTGCGACGAGGGAAGGGTTAGGCGTCCACTAATAATAGTTGAAAACGGCGTCCCGAGGCTTCAGCCAGAACACATAGAAAAAATAGCCAACGGCTTGTGGTCATGGGAAGACCTCGTCAAAAACGGCATAATCGAGTATTTGGACGCTGAGGAGGAGGAAAACGCCTACATCGCCATAAGCGCCGAAGAAATAACCCCAGAACACACCCACTTGGAAATTGCAACCCACACAATTCTGGGAATCTGTGCCTCAACAATACCTTACGCAGAGCATAACCAGTCACCCCGAAACTCTTATCAGGCGGCTATGGCGAAGCAAGCGCTCGGCGTCTTTGCCACAAACTTCCCATTACGTGTTGACTCTAGGGCGCACATACTCCATTATCCCCAAACACCACTGGTGGAAACAGCCCTAATGGAGGTTATGGGCTACAAGCTCCGCCCATCCGGACAGAACTGTATTGTGGCCGTTTTATCCTACGAAGGCTACAACATGGAGGACGCCCTAATATTCAACAAAGCCTCCATTGAAAGGGGCTTGGGACGCTCCACATTCTACCGCATATACGAGGCTGAATGCCGCCAATACATGGGAGGACTGAAAGACAAATTCGTCATCCCAGAACCTGGGACAAGGGGCTTCAGAGGCGAACAATATTATAGGCTTCTGGAGCCAGACGGCATAATAAGCCTAGAAGCCCAAGTTGCTGGCGGAGACGTTCTAATCGGCAGAACAAGCCCGCCAAGATTCCTTGAAGAGTATAAAGAGTTTGAAGTTAAAGGACCATCAATGCGGGATACCTCCGTTGACATGCGCCCATCAGAAACTGGCATTGTCGACGCAGTTTTCATAACAGAGTCTGGAGAGGGAAGCAAACTCGTAAAGGTTAGGGTTAGAGACCAGAGAATCCCGGAGCTCGGCGACAAATTTGCATCCCGCCACGGACAGAAGGGTGTTATAGGGCTTATTGTGCCCCAAGAGGATATGCCCTTCACAGAGGACGGCATAGTTCCAGACATCATTATTAATCCCCACGCTATTCCGTCGAGAATGACTATTGGGCAGTTCATAGAGTCCATAGCCGGCAAAGTCGCTGCCATGAGGGGAAAACCAGTGGACGGAACGCCCTTCTCAAATGAGAAGGCTGAAGACCTAAGAAAAGCCCTTATAAAGCTTGGCTTCAGCCACACTGGAAAAGAAGTCTTTTATAACGGTGTGACGGGCGAAAAGTTTGTGGCAGACGTTTTCGTAGGCGTCGTCTACTACCAGAAGCTCCACCATATGGTTGCAGACAAAATCCACGCAAGAGCCAGAGGACAAGTGCAAATGTTGACAAGGCAACCAACAGAGGGAAGAGCCCGCGGAGGCGGACTCCGCTTCGGCGAAATGGAGAGAGACTGCCTAATAGGACATGGCGCCGCCATGCTCCTCCGAGATAGGCTTTTGGAGGAGTCGGATAAGTATACGCTTTATGTTTGTGAGAACTGCGGCTACATAGCCTACTACGACCTAAAACAGCGCAAGTATGTCTGCAGAATATGCGAAGACAAGGCTAAAATCTCACCCGTAATAGTCTCCTACGCTTTTAAGCTTCTCCTCCAAGAACTAATGAGCCTTTGTGTGGCGCCAAAATTAAAGCTAAAGGAGAGGGCCTAAAATGGCGGCAGTTGAGGAAGTTGCCCATAAAGTTGTTGACGAAATCCGTTTCGGCCTACTTTCACCTCAGGAAATACGCAAACTATCGGTTGTTGAAATTCAGACGCCGGACACCTACGACGAGGATGGCGCCCCAATAACTGCCGGGCTTATGGATGGAAGGCTCGGGACCCTAGAGCCAAGGCAAAGATGTAAGACATGTGGCAACACGGCTATACGCTGTCCTGGACACTTCGGGCACATAGAGTTAGCCGTCCCAGTAATCCACATAGAATTTGCAAAAATAATCTACGACCTCCTTAGGGTCACCTGCCGAAACTGCGGGCGAATTCTGCTACCGGAAGACGCCATCAAGAAGTTGAGGGCTAGAATCGATAGAACCCGCCAGCTCTTGGGAACGGTTCCTGACGAAATCTTTAAGCGAATCACCCAAGAGATTAGAGCTAAGACTTGTCCCCACTGTAACGCGCCTCAATACAAGATTACCTTCGAAAAGCCCACAAAGTTCAGCGAGGAGATTCCCGGTGGTTCTCAACCCTTAACGCCGAGCATGGTTAGGGAGAGGCTTGAACGCATACCAAACGATGATTTGGAGCTTCTGGGCTTTGACCCGAAAACAGCCCGTCCAGAATGGATGGTTCTCCAAGTACTGCCCGTTCCGCCAGTTTATGTGCGTCCCTCGATAACTTTGGAGTCTGGAATACGCTCTGAGGACGACTTAACCCACAAGCTTGTGGACATAATCCGCATAAACCAACGCCTAAAGGAGAACATGGAGGCTGGCGCACCCACCCTCATAATACAAGACTTGTCGGAACTCCTCCAATACCATGTAACAACATACTTCAACAACGAGGCTTCCGGCATCCCGCCAGCAAGGCACCGTTCAGGAAGAGCCCTTAAGACGCTTTCCCAGAGGCTTAAAGGCAAAGAGGGAAGATTCAGAAGCAACCTATCTGGGAAGCGTGTAGACTTCTCTGCGCGGACGGTTATTTCTCCAGATCCAAACCTAGACATAAATGAGGTTGGTGTTCCATTAGAGGTTGCCATGAGGCTTTCGGTTCCAGAAAAAGTGACCGCGTGGAACATTGAGGAGATGCGGAAACTTGTCATAAATGGTCCCTTCAAATATCCGGGAGCCCTCTACATTATCCGTCCAGACGGCAAGAGGATTAGGCTTGAGTTTGTTACTGATAGGGAGAAAATCGCCGAGTCCTTAGAGCCTGGCTACATTGTTGAGCGTCACCTAAGAAATGGTGACATAGCCATTTTCAATCGGCAACCCTCCCTCCACAGAATGTCCATTATGGCGCATTATGTTCGAGTCCTACCATACAAGACTTTCCGCCTTCACTTATGTGTTTGTCCACCCTACAACGCAGACTTCGACGGAGACGAGATGAACCTCCACATACCCCAAAGCGAGGAAGCCCAAACAGAAGCTCGCCTCCTCATGCAAGTTCAAGACCAAATCCTTTCGCCACGATTTGGCGGTCCAATAATTGGGGCTATCAGGGACTTTATAACGGCTGCATACCTCTTCACAAGAAAGTCAAACTACCTAACAAAGGACGAAGTGAGCAGACTCTTAATTGCCGCTGGCTATGAGGGGCCGCTTCCAGAACCCCAAATCAAAGAGCCTCAGCCCATGTGGAGCGGCAAACAAATTTTCAGCCTATTCCTGCCAAAAGATCTGAACTATGTTTTGAAGGCAAACACTTGCCGGGGATGTGCCAAATGCCTTAAAGAGGAGTGCCCCTACGACGCCTACGTGGTTGTCAAGAACGGGCAGCTCATATGCGGCGTAATCGACAGAAAAGCCATAGGCGCCGAACAGTCTGAAAGCCTCCTCCACAGAATAATTAAGGATTATGGAACGGCTGCTGGACGCGAGTTCATAAACAAGATTACGAGACTTCTGAAGCTTTTCATAACAATGAGGGGCTTCTCCTACTCCTATGACGAGCTTGTTCTTTCGCCGCAGGCTGAAGCGAAAATAAGGAAGATTATGGAGAGGGTTGAAAAGCGCATTGAAGAGCTTATAAAGAGTTACCGCGACGGCACACTGCCAAGGCTTCCGGGACAAACCCTCGAAGACTCCTTCGAAATTTATGTCATGAACGAGTTAGCCAAAGCCAGAGATGAATCTGGAAAAATCGCCGACGAAGACTTCACCTTGGAGAATTCTGGCATAGTGATGACAAGAACTGGCGCTAGGGGCTCAAGCCTGAACATTGGGCAGATGAGTGCATGTGTTGGGCAGCAAGCTGTACGTGGAAAACGGATAATGCGTGGCTATTTGGGAAGAACACTGCCCCACTTCAAGTTTGGCGACCCGTCTCCAAAAGCGAGGGGCTTCGTTTATTCCTCCTATCAGAAGGGCTTAGACGCCATAGAATTCTTCTTCCACGCCATGGGCGGACGTGAAGGACTTGTGGACACAGCTGTTAGGACACAGCAGAGCGGCTACATGCAGAGACGCTTAATCAACGCTTTAGAGCACTTGCGCCTAGAATACGACGGCACTGTTAGAAGCTCAACAGGCGACATAATCCAGTTCAAGTACGGCGAGGACGGCGTTGACCCGGCTAAAAGCGACCATGGAAAGGCTGTAAACGTGAGCCGCTTGGTTGAGCAGATAAGAATCGGCATGGAAAAGGGCAAGCCGGCACCTCCAGAATACATTAAGGAGAAGCTTAAGGAGGTTGAAGATCAACTCACGCCATTGCTGATAAGTGAGCTTAAGCAGAGCCTGACAGAGGCTAAGCTCAGCAAGGAGGGCGTTGACAAAGCCATAGAGCTGACAGTGGAACACTACAAACGCGCATTAATGGAGCCCGGCGAAGCCGTAGGAATAGTTTCAGCCCAGTCTATAGGCGAGCCCGGAACCCAAATGACCCTTAGGACTTTCCATTATGCTGGTGTCAGGGAGCAGAACGTAACCTTGGGCTTGCCAAGGCTTATAGAGATTGTTGACGCGAGAAGGGTTCCTTCAACGCCTATAATGGTCATATACTTGGATGAGAAGCACCGCAAGAGTAGGGAAACCGCTGTGAAAATAGCCAGAAACATACTTTATACGACCATTGAAAACATCGCCCAAGCCATATACCAAGACCCAGTGCGCGGGGAAATCATCGTTGAATTGAATAAGGCTATGATGGAGGATAGGGGCGTAACAATACAGGAGCTTAAGGAGAAGGTGAAGATTGCCAACTGCACCGTGAAGATAACTGGAAACCGCATCCACGTCAGGCCTAAAAAGCCGGAAGCCCTAAAAAGGCTCCTAGACAAGGTTTCATCCTTCTACATTAAGGGTGTACCGGGCATAAAGCGTGTTCTGGTCACGGAAGAGCATGGCGAGTGGGTTATACGCACAGACGGCTCAAACCTCCCCAAAGTTTTGGAAGTTTACGGCGTTGACACCACAAGGACGACTACCAACAACGTTCATGAAATAGCCAAAACACTAGGAATAGAGGCTGCCAGAAATGTCCTAATTCAAGAGGCTAAGAGCGTTTTGGAGGAGCAAGGCTTGGATGTTGACATCCGCCACGTGATGCTTGTTGCAGACATGATGACCGCCACAGGCGAGGTGCAGCAAATAGGCAGACACGGCGTAAGCGGCAAAAAGGCAAGCGTCCTGGCGAGGGCGGCCTTCGAAATAACAGTTCCAAACATTGTTGAGGCTGCCATAAGAGGGGAAAGCGACCCGCTGGAAGGCGTAACTGAAAACGTTATTGTTGGGCAGTCTATACCCGTCGGCACCGGGCTTGTGGAGTTGTTTATGTCCACATCTGAGCTTAAGAGGGAGAACAAATGATAGACATAGACAAGGCCATTTCAACAGCTGTTAAAACTGGTAAGGTTTCTTTCGGCTCGAATTCGGCTATACAGAGTGCCAAAACTGGTAAGGCGAAGTTGATTATTGTGGCTTCGAATTGTCCAGCTGAAATCCGCAGCGACCTAGAATACTACTGTAAGCTTTCAAATATTCCACTAATCGTTTATAGGGGTTCTTCAACGGATTTAGCTGCCGTTTGTGGAAAACCCTTCCTTGTTTCAGCGTTAACTATAAGAGAGCCCGGTGATTCAGAAATTCTTAGGTTAGTAGAGCCCACCGAAGAGGCAGAGGAGTCCGAAGGAGGAGGCGAATGAGTAGCGGCATAAAATTCACCACTACAGAAATGAAGTATATAGCCCTCTTCGAAAGCATAAGTGGCGCCAGCGTCAAAGACTGCATAGTTGACGAGGAACAGGGACGCGTAATCATGGTTGTGAAGGAAGGCGACATTGGAGCAGCCATAGGGAAAGGCGGAAGAAACATAAGGCTTCTTGAGCGGATGACAGGCAAAAAACATGAGATAATAGAGTATTCCGACGACCCAGTCCAGTTCATAAAAAACGCCTTAAAACCAGCCAACGTCCAAGAGGTTAGAATAACCGAAAGACCAGACGGCAAAACAATAGCAGTTGTGACAGTCCACCCAAGAGACAAGGGAGTCGCCATAGGGAAAAACGGAAGGAATGCTGAACGCCTCCGCATGCTGGTAAAGCGCTACTTCCAAATACAAAACGTCAGCATAGTCTAAACCACCAAAAACACGGAAAGGAGGGCGAAAGCAAGCATGAAGAGAAATCTAGCTACAATAATTTTCTGTGCACTTCTGTTAGTGTTCACTTTAATTAATCATGCTTACGCTGCGGATGAATCGCCAATAAACCAGTTTTTAGGCAGCCCACTCTTAATTCTCACAGCAATAATTATAATTGACATCATAGCCTATCTCTACAGGAAAATAAGAAAATAAAGATTGATTGTTTAAACCATTTTTCCTTGCATTAGCGGATTTCGTTTTCCGTTTTGTAGCGTATGTCTGCATAAACTACTCCACGCTTAACCCTTTCCTCCTGTTCCTTAACCCATTTTTCTATGCCTACCCTTTGCAAGCGTTTTCCATCTTGAATTAAAGTCGGGTAATGTTCAGCTAATGATTTGATAAAAGTGCATGGATAATTCTTACATTTGGGACAAACTTCTACGCCCTTTTCTCTTGCGCAATTGCGGATTTTACAGTCTGGAGGTCCGCCCTTTCTAACTCTGCAGTTGCAATCAAATGTTGAGAGTTTTTGTAGAAACTTCCAGAACTGTGGGAAAACTTCTTTCATTTCTGGCACGTATTGGTAAAAGTCGTCGAATCCTTCTTCACGAAGGCTTTGTTTTAGTTGCGATGCTTGTTTTGGTATGCGGCTTTTTTGCGCGCATAGTTTACAGTATAAACCGCAGTAGGTTACATAGCGGAGTATTTTTTGGCTTAACATGGCTTAAACGTCTGGATTGAAGGATAAATAGTTTTGGATAAATTCTAGATAGGAATTTACTTGGATAGGATTAGGTCTATCAGTGCTTTTTGGTCCACTTCTGCTCTTGTGCGCCAGTCTAGATATAGCTGTTCGTTTTCATCTTGGGTTATGTATCCATAGCGTATATAACGGTCTATGTTTAAGCCCACCTTCCAGCCGGGCAGCTTCTCGCGTAATAGTTCTTCCACCTCTTTTCTTGGCGCTTTTCCCTTCTTTGAGATTATGTAGGCTATTGTTATGGCTAGTCCCGCCAAGTCGTCTATTCGCCATCCAACCATTTTAGCCTCTTTAGGCGTTAATTCGCCCCGTAGGGTTATGTAGAACCTTGCCTTGTCCAGTTCTTCCAGCGTCGGCTTTTCGGATGTTGGCTTTTCCTCTTCAAAAACCATTTTGACCTGCAAGTCTAAAGGCTTCAAGTATTCATCCAATATGCTTAAGACTTTCGGGTAGTCCGAACCCAAAGCCTTTCGGAGCTCCCAGCCCTTCACTCCAGGCTTCTTATGCCTACGGTAGAAGAGCATATGGACGGCTCGTTTCATTTTGCTTGCATAGACGGCTTTACGCTTACTCATTTAGGCTTTTACGCCTCCTTTTCTCCATTTCATCCATTCTTCAAGGGTTATGGCTATCGGTATTGAAACCAGCTGTTTTTTGGTTATGCGCCTCTGCTGCCTTTCAAAAGGCCTAATGAAGATTTCCTCTTCCAACGGGTGAACTTCGAGGGTTGCATAGCCATATGTGACAAGAAAACTTGTCATGAAGGCTCTGTGAATTGTCTCCTCATAGGTTTCTGCGCTGACAAAATCCCAGTAACCAATTCTCCCATTTTCGCCCCTCTCCCCAACAAGCCTTTTCAGCTCGTTCCAGAAGTTTTCCAACTCCTCGGTGAAGGCTTTATCCTGCAAGATTCTAAGCCTTATAAGCTCTTCCCGTGTGGCGGCTCCGCCAGCCTCTCCGGGAGGCGGAAACTCTTTCCACCTATCCTTTAGTGGCGGCAAGCTTTCCCAGTACCGTAGTGCCTCCTTTAGGCTGTGGAGTGAAATCTGCTCAAACTCAACTATCGGGTGCCATGCGCCGAGAAAAGCTTCCACAATGGCTTCTTTTTCCATGCGTTTTATCTTCTCCTCCAAGAGGAAGGGGTCTGTGTAAAGCGATGTTGAGCGATGCTTAACCCACTCGCTTTGAAGCCTAATAACCGATGCGAGGCGGTTTATGGCTTCAGCATCTAGGCATAGGTCTTCGGGCTGCTCCCACTCTGGGAAAAACTCCCTAACAACCCTAATTATCTCGTCCACATCCACCAGGAACGGGTCTAGGGAGCGCTCCTCAACAGCCTTGCACATCTCAATTACTCTTTGAAGCCTCTCCCGCCCAATTTTGGCTCGTTCCCGCTTTGGCTGCATCAAGCAACCTCTTTAATGATGGATTTGCCTTCAACATTCTGAACCGTGATAATGTTGACATTGTCCTTCGCGAAGGTTACTTGGCTCGGAGTTATCACAATGTATTGTGCATTCGCATCCTTAACCGTTGAAATCAGCATCTGAGCAATTATTTCACGGTTCTTCGGATCCATGTGCACGTCATATTCGTCCACTGCGCGGAAAGGTGAACGCACATGCTGCTGCAAAGCCAACAGGAAGCTCATGGTGGCTGTTGTCCTTTCGCCCCCGCTCTGTGTATAAGCGTTAAGCGGCACTGGTTTTCCACCCTTAAAGCCAACAAGAATTTCAAGTCCAGCCGCCTCAATATCATGCTCATTCACAAGCCTTACCTCGCCAACAGCTTGAGAATCCGCTAGAATCTTCTGATACTCAAGGTTTACACGGTCTAGGAGGCTTTGGATTACGGTTCGCCAAGCCTGCATCCGAGCCTTAACCTCTTCTAAGGCTTTCTCTCGGTTTTCAGCCACCAGTCGGGCTTTCTCCTTAAGCTCCAAGTAAAGCTGCGAATAAGACTCGTACATGCGTTCCACGTCTTCGGAAACTCCAGCCAAAGCCGCCAAATGCCCATCAGTAACACGAATCTCATCCAAAATTTCTCCAACACTTTTAATGACGGCAATTCTTGGTCCAGTTTCCTCAGCCCTTTTAACGGATGCATCCAGCTGGGCTTTTGCGTCCTTAAGCGCTCTTTCCAAGTCTTCAATGTTCGCCTTAGCATTTTCCATCCAGTAATTCAAAAGGGCGAGCCTAACCCGCGCATCGAGAATCTGGTTTCCGACCTTCTCCATTTGTTCTTCAAGAATCTTCGTCTCCGACAGCCTTCTAGTCAGCTCCTCATCAAGCTTTGAAACCTTCAGCCGCGAGCTTTCTATAAGCTCTTTTAAGCTTTCAGTTTTCAAAAGCTTCAAGTGTCTACCGCCTTGGGCTTGGTTCTCTATGAAGGATGCCTCTGCCAAGAGCTGTTCACAAAGTGAAATTGTGGCTTGGCTTCCAGCTTTTTCCCGTTCGAGGCTTATGGTCTCGTTTAGGTTTCTCTTCCATTCGCTTTTCAGCCTTTCCAGCTGGCTATGCTGGTTTTGAAGCTGTTCCTGGGCGTTTTTGGCTTCTTCCTCAATCTGCCTTAATAAGGCGAGTTCTCTCCCGCGTTTTACCTCCAAATCCTTGACGATATTTTCTCTTCGGTTTACCTCAGCCCAAGCAAGTTCCCGTTCTAAAAAATGCCTTTTCGCCATCAGTTGCCTCTTCTCTTGAAATCTTTCGTATTGCTCTCTCCAATAGTTAAGGGTCTGCTCCGCTGACTCCAAAAGCTTACTTATGGACTCCTCTTGGCTTAGTATACGCGTAAGCTTTTTCTGGGCTTCAAGCACGTTTTCACGGTAAGCCTCAAGCCCGACAGCAGCCTCAACCATCTTCAGCTTATCCTGCGGAGAAAGCACTGTAAATTGTTCCACCATGTTCTGATGCATAATAATAAGCATATTATCCGGGTCAACGCCCAGCCTAGCTAAAAGCCTCTCCACATCCTGCTTCGAAGCGGCGCGGTTCTCAAGCTCAAACCAGTACTTGCCATCCCGCCTCAAAACCCGAGTCAAAAAAATCTGATCCTTGTTAAACTTAGGAACTGGACGTTTGCCACCCCGCTTAGAATTATCCAGTATAAGCGTCACACGGGCTTGATCCTTACCCCAACGGATCAAGTCGCTGAGCTTCCTAGAACGCTCAGTATAAGACTGACCGAGAGCTACGGAAATAGCCAGCAAAAGCGAAGACTTCCCAGCACCGTTGGGACCGCACACCACGTTTATGCCGGGTTTAAGGGGTACCCTAGCATACTCATAACTCATGAAGTTTTCTAGGATCACCTCGCTAATCAGCATTTGGCTACTTTGCCTCTAACGCCTTTCCTACTGCAGTATAAAATAGAGGATAAAAACTCTTATTAAAACAATTAGGCAACCAGCGGCTAAGGCAAACCTCTATTTTAACAAATTCTTGGGGGATTAAAGTTTGTTGTGGCTAAGCTTTTTCCGTGCCTCCATTTCAAGCATCCATTCTTTGGCTAACTCTTTTGGGAAATCGTCAAACATCCTTTTCAAAGTTGCCATTGTAAGCTTTCCGAGGGGTTTTTGGCAAACTGCACATTTGAACCTAAAGTGGGTTTCTTCAATCGTTAAGAGCGGCGAGCGGCAATATGGGCAGAAAAGTATTCCATCCCTATAAATCGGCGTCTTCAACTTGCCTTCCACTTTAATCCCTCTAGGTAATATTTTATGAGATGTGCCAAGCCCTCCTCTTCAGCCCTTTTCGTTAAGTAATTCCAGTCTATTTGTTCCCGCATGTTTAAAAGCACAGACATAACATCCGCGAAGTCGAAGGTGTCTGGTCTCCTCGCTTTCAGCTTGGTTATTATGTAGTCTTCTGGGCATGGAATAGTTATCCGCACACCATCTACATCAACCCTTCGAAGCCTTTCTAATGACTCTTGACTTAAACCGGCGATGCTTAGTGAGAGAAGAATGTCCACTCCCGTTCTTGTTATGCTGTCAATAAACCTCATTACAGTCTTCCCATTGTAATACAAAGTGTACCTATCCGCCAAAATTTTCTTTAGCTTCTCTTTTGAAATGCGTGAGATAGGCACGATGTCTATGTCCGCCGAGGTTCTTGGTCTACCATAAAAATGTATTGGCAATGCCCCAATAACCACATACTTTATCCTATGTCTCCCAAGCCTTTCAACCAAATCCTTTAGGCAAAGCTTAACCTGTTCTGGTATGTAGCTCATAATCATCTATTTTAGGTCGGCAAGTGATATAAATGTTCCAAAGCTTTAAGCGCAAGACTTTAGTCTTCAACGCGTATTTATACTTGTTTGGCGATATTCATGGTTGTTGCTGGCAAGGTTTTTAGGCTTTCAGAGCCTCTTTCACTGGATGAGATTGCTTCTAGGCTTGATGGCTACCGTGTTGAAGAATCCTACGAAGAAGGGGACTACAAGTTTACACTTGTCACAGAAATAGCGGGACTTTTGCCAAAACCGGAAGAGAATATACTTAGGGGCGTTTATTCCCACGACTACATAATCCATGTCTTTCACAGAGGGAAGGTTGCGCCCTTACCTCGCACTGTTGAAGCCCTCTTCAGCTTTTCCCGGGTTGAAGATGTTACGTTTCTTACGGTTGTTGAGAAGAAGCGCCTAGCCAACTTCATAGCTAACAAGCTCAGCGAAATCCTCTTCGGCCGCGTCGGCGGCATAGTGGAAGCCCGCATACCGCCAGAAACTCTCCGCGAATTCCACCTAAAAAATCCGGAGGACACGAAAATCACTTTCTTCGATAACGTTGACATTCCCAATGTGAATAAGCTTTCGCTTTATGGACCAGACTTGGTGAACACTTCGCTTTTTGAGGACTATTGCAAGCACGGAGACCTATGGTACATAGTGGCAAGGTCAAGGGAGTACGGCTATGTTGTTGGCATAACCCGAGACGCCTCCGTTACAATATTTAACCTAACGGATAAGGAGAAATACCTAGAATTCGTAACCAAAGAAGTATATCCACTAATCCTAAGGTAGGCAGCTGAAAAATCACACTTTATGAAACTTTAATAGGGTGATTTTAGAGAATAACCATGCCGAGTATTGGAGGAAATATGTTGGAGTCTAAAAGGAAAGCGTTCAGCTACGGTGCCGGCGCCCTCGCACTTCTGGTTATTTCTTTAGGCTTGGCAGCAGTCATTTACAGCGTAAACATCATCCCCTTCGACGTCATCAACCTTCCAGCATGGATTTTTGTTCCTCTTGGTGTTTACACGTTGTTTTATGCGTTTTTCAGCCGCAAAGACCCCGTCTACTATCTTGTCTGGGGAGTTGTTATGACGTGTATCGGAGTTGTTTCAGCAACGTATGCCGTGGTGCCGCCGCTTCTAGTTCTGGGGACACTCTTAATTATAATCGCTGTCATAGGTATAGCTGCCTACAAGAGGAGTAAATAATGAGTGGGAAAGAGTATTTGGAAAAGGTCCGCGGGGAAAGAAGCCTTCTAGAGCGGATAATGGGCTATATCCCAGGGTATAGGGGATACAAAGAGAAAGAACTTCGCAGAGAAAGCGACCGCCTTGTTCGGATGGAGGTTGTAAACAGGCTTAAGGATGCAAAAATGATTTTCAGGAGAAGCTTCGCAAACCCAACTGTTGCCCAAAGGCTTTCCGGAGAGGACACTTACCGGTACGAGGCGCTTTCATCGCGTCTTGATAGGGTAACCCAAAGGATAGATAGGGCTGTTGCCGGTTATGCTGGAATGTTTGACGCTGTCAAGGTGCGGGAGGACAAGCTTGACCAAGTTCTTCAAGCTGATGCAAGCCTCATTGAGAAGGCTGAATCCATAAGGTTGGATGTTGAAAAACTGGTCAAGATGGAGGTTGGTGGAAGCGAATGGAGGCAGGCCATAGACAATTTAACATCAAAGGTTGAGGAGTTGGATAGGCTGATTGACCAGAGAGCCGAGATTTTAAGGGGACTGCAAGGTTAGAGGAGGTGAAATTTGAATGCCTAAAGTTATAGAGTGGACTGGTGCGAGGGAAGGGGACATAGTTTGGAAATATCCAAATGAAGAGATAGCCTGGGGCGACAACCTAATAGTCCACGAGTATGAGGCTGCAGTCTTCTTTAGAGATGGAAAAGCCTACGACGTTTTTAGGGCTGGACGCCACGTTTTGACAACGGCGAACCTTCCGCTTCTCACAAAGGTTTTGTCTAAAATTGCCGGTTTTGAAAAGGTTCCCTTCAGATGCACCGTGGTTTTTGTATCCCTTAAACAGTTTCAGGGAAGGTTCGGGGCTCAAAGCCAGACGAAGGAGCTTGCCCCAGTAAAATTCTTTGGGAGTTTCTGGTTTAGGGTTGAGGAGCCAAACCTCTTCGTTAACGAGGTGGTTGGCGGACAAGGAGTCTTCACAACTGACAGGCTTCAAGACTTTTTGAGGGGATACTTCAACGAGAGGCTTATCGACACTTTAAGTCAGTACTCCCTTGCAGAGGTTTACGGCAAGCTTGACGAAACAAGCCTTGTGGCTAAAAACGCGCTTTTCGACGCCTTTTCAAGGATAGGCCTAGAGCTGATAGATGTCAAATTTGAGGGAATTGACACAACGCCAGAATGGAGGGATAGGCTGTTCTACGTGAAAACTGGTGTCGCAGCAACCGAAGTTCTGAGGATGGAGACCGTCCAAAAATCAGCTGAAAGCCTATCCAAAAGCCCAGGAGCAGCCGTAGGAGCTGGCGCAGTGATTCTTCCACAGGTTCTTCAGCCAGCACCGGCACAAGCGCCAGCAGTGCCTATGGTACTATGCCCAAAATGTAACTTCCAAAATCCACAGACAGCAAAGTTCTGCAGCAACTGTGGCGCGCCACTACAACAGCCAGCTGGCGGAGTTAACTGTCCCAAATGTGGAACATCAAACCCTGCTGGAGCCAAGTTCTGCCTAAACTGCGGAAGCCCACTGCAATCAACCGTCAAATGTCCAAAGTGTGGAAGCGAGTTTCAAGCCGGAGCCAAGTTCTGTCCAAACTGCGGAGAAAAACTAGCCTAGAATTTTCTTTTCCCTTTTTCTCCTTAATTTTGAAGAGCTTCTATTATCCATGAAGTTTAAGTCTTAATTAGCGGTAACCGTTAAGGGTTAGATATGAGTGGTAGCCTTAAAGGTTTGTGGCTAATCGTTTTAAGCGGTTATCCAGGTTCTGGCAAAACCATGCTTGCTAAGAAGCTTGTCGCCGACTACTCATACCTAGCTAGAATAGGCGTTGATGAGTTGAGGCAAATGCTCTTTTATGAGGCTTATCCCTGTCGCGACGAGTATTTGGTTTATTCCCTTATTGCCGAGATGCGGGATGCGCTTCTCAGGAAGGGCTACAGTGTCGTAATAGACTCAACAGCCCCGGACAATGTTACCCGCGATTTCCTCTTAACATCAAAGGTTTCGCCAATTAACAGCCTCCTGGTGGTTCTCAATGTTGAGAAAGAAATCTTAATTGAGAGAAGCATTGAGCGTTTTGGCACCACCTGCCCCATAGAAGCCTATGATAAGCGCTGGGAAAACCCGAAGGGCGAAATAGCCATCTTCAAGTTCAAAAGCAACACACCAGAAGAGTTTGAAGCCTATTATGCTAGGCTAAAAGAGCTTCTGGAAAGCGAAACCCACCCCTTCAAACCAGAATTCCAACAGAGAATCCTAACATTGAAGGAGATAAGGAAAGCCCTTGAAAACCTTCTGAAGAAACGCTCCTAGAACTTATTGCATTTCAAAGTTTCAATCTTTTTCTTCTGTAAAATATTATGCTAACCGCGATGCCTATGCTTGTTACTAATACTACTATTATATGTGTGTATTGAGTTGGTGAATTTGGCGTCTCATTCTGTTCCATTCGGCTCGTTATGTGCAACTATAGTAAAATAGACTGGTTCAGAGGCGTCCATGTTACCAGCAGTATCGTTTGCATAAACTGTTAAACTATGTGATCCATCAGACAATCCTGGCACAACATAAATCATGATGTCGTAATAGAAGTTTTGTATGGTCAAGTTTGTTACTGTTATTTTACTTTGCTCTTGAAGAAAAACGCCAGTGGAGTTTCCATTCCCTTTAAAATGTAAGCATTTCTAACCTGCTGAATAGGCGCCCATGAAGGGTAAACGCTTCCGTCACTCCTATTATAAATCGCTGGCTGGGAAGTTGGAAGCGGGAGAAAATTCGCCGAGGCTGGAATAAGGGAATGTAATATTGCCATCGCAGGAAGCAAAAGCAACATAGCAGCAAAAACCGATACCAAACACTAATTTTCTTTTTCATTTGTGTTTCCCTCCTTAATGTATGGACGCTATTTTCACTAGCCTTAGAGGAATTTTTACGCTTAAGGAACCCATATCCTACAACAGTTATAACGGCGGCTGTCACCGCTACTATTGCATATCCCAGCGGTAAAGTTAAGCCCGCATGGTTATCTCTGAAGATTATGACCAGATCTCCTGGGAGTGGTTTATTATATTCGGATGTGATTTTAATGCTTACTACTTCCGCTATTCCATCTTTTGTTATGGTATAATTTACAGAATTCCATTTATTATCGGGTCCTACAGTATATGCACGGAGATCAGTATAGTTTGTTTCTATGCGTATGCTAAAGTAGGCTGTCGATTTGTTACACCAAGGCGATAGGTAGGGACTTAGGTTCAAGTCGTACAGAAGGGTATAACTTCCATTTATGACTTGAATGGGATGTTCATAATGGATCTTCAGCGTGAAGTAGTTCGGAACATTGTCGATTTTGAAGTAAATCATGGGCCAGTTGCCGATGGCCGTGTGATGCAGAGCTTCGGGGTAGGTTTCAGTGTAATTACTCCAGTTTAGCTCTGTTTCGTCAAATTTTACGGAAATGTTGGTTGTGCCTGGTGGAGTTGGGTAGACCAGAGGCAATTCATTGGATAGAACAACGTATTCGATGCCATTCAGCTTGAAAATGTCTCCAGCTCCAAATATTTTATATAAGAGGTAGGTTCCCTCAACTTTTGCCCACAAGCTTCCATTAACTTGTATAATCGTGTAGTTGATGTATTCTTCGGGCATGGCGAGAAGCGGATAACTTAGCGTGGCTTTCATACCTTTTGGCTCTTCTGGCAGATCTAGAATTGTGACGGGCTTTATCAGCGGGTAACTATCTATATTGTAGGCGTTTATTACATACGGTGTATCTCCTATCCCATCATTATTGTTGTCTACGCCATTGTAATTGCTCCAGTAGTTTCCTTCAACACCATTATCCATGAAGTTGGAATAAAGCTGAGGAAAGCCTACATGATCAATTTGCACGTTCTGGTTGTTGTCAATAAAGTTGTTATGGTAAATTGTGTTGTTTGCTGCTTCGCAGAGTAATATGCCAATATTGTTGTTTGAAACGTAATTTTCAACGATCGTGTTGTTTGATGAACGCCAAATACCCAACCCATGGGTATTGTTTGTTATGCGGTTTTTGGCTATGCTCGTATTTTTAGACATCCAGAGGTTTATTCCAAAACTGTATGCAGCGCTTACGACGTTTTTAGTGATGTTGTTATATAAACCGTATTTAAGGATGACCGCATATGAGTTGTCTACTATTGAGTTTTCAACGATATTATTATAGGAAGAATTTTCAATAACAATGCCGTAATGAAATCTGTGGATTTCCATGTTTTTTATCGTCACGTTTCTTACGCCTATCAGAACTATGCCCTCATCTCCCCATCCTAAGTTCAGTAAGCTGTAGCCTGCCCCATCAATCACTATGTTGTCAATTTGAATTATGATGGAATAATTGAAAATGTTACTTGTGAAAGTGTAAACATTTCCGATCCGTTGGATAGGCGCGGTTGAGGGGTCAATGCTTCCATCGCTCCTAATATAAATATGCGGTAAGTCTTTGGAGGGTAGAATCATATTCGCTGCCACTAACCTGACGAGCAGCGCTCTAGCGACAAGCGCAAACAAGAGCAACGCTAAAACTGCTATTGGAATAGAAGTTCCATGAAACCTCTTTTGCAATAGCTTCCTCTGCTCCGTCAACTGATAAGGCGAGTGGTGTGACATAAAAGTTTTGTTCTCGCCAAAAAGTCCTGCTTTACTAAGTTTTTATTTACTTCGCTGTTTAAATTAGGTAGTGATGGTGAGGTGGTGGTTGTTTGGAAGCCTATATTCTGGTAAATGCTGAGGCTGGCATGATTTGGGAAGTGGCAGAAGCAGCCCTAAAAATTGAAGGAGTTAAGATGGCTCATGCTGTGACTGGACAGTTTGACGCTGTTGTCTATGTGGAGTTTGCCAAGGTTGAGGAGCTTGGTAAAATAATTGAGAAAGTACAGCAGATTAAGGGTGTCCGCCGAACACAAACCTTGATTGCCGTTCCACCACCAATAAGAAAGTAATCAATTTGCCTAGTGCCTAGATTATCCCAATCCAGCTGCCTATGGCTTCTCCAAAATAAGCGAGGACGGCGAAAACTATTAGCCTAGGTGTAAAACTCAAAACAAGAAATGTTTTGATGCTTACCTTCAAAAGTCCGCAGATGAGTGCTAAAAACTCTACTGGTAGGAATGGGATTAAACCGAAAATGACGTAGAGAATCCAGCCCCAATAGTTCCATAAAAGTGTGGCTTCTTCAAGTTTTTCAGCTCCAAATTTTCTCGCAACATAAGGGCGTCCCAAGCGATAAGCCATGTAATAATTTATTGTCATGCCTATGGTGAACCCAGTTGTTGCAGCAACCACAAGCGGTATTGGATGAATTCCCAAAGATGCTGCTGCCACCACGAGTGCTGGGCTCCCCAATGGGACGACTGTCCCAGCAAGGATTGTGGCGAGGAAAACGCCTAAAATGCCGTAATCCCTCGCAAAAGCCTTCAAATCCGAAATTATTTGGAAACTGCCAATATTCACAGCTTTAAATATGAATATTGTAGCCAACCCTAAGGCGAGAAAAATCAGTCCAACAATTATGGTTAACTTAACCCATGAAGTCTTTATAAGGTCTGAAAAACTTCGCCTAGCCTCTCTTCTCGCATTCGTTGTCCTCTTCAAAAGTCTATTCCTTCCCTCGCTTGGCAACCCCTCTTATAAGGGTGCTTAACTTCCTGCATTTCTGTGACAAGGTCTGCAACATCAATTATCTCTTTTGGTGCATAACGTCCAGTTAAAACAAGTTCCACGTGTTTCGGCTTGCTTTTTATAAGCTCCAACGCTTTTTCTAGGCTTATGAGTTTGAGGTTTAAAGCCACATTAATCTCGTCAAGTATGACTAAGTCGTATTCCCCGCTTTTGATAACTTTCTCCGCCAGTTGGAAGGCTTCTTCTGCAAGCTTAACATCCGTCTCTGATGGTGGTTGTTCCGTCACAAATCTTCCCCTTCCAAAGGCTTTCAGCGTTAAATTTGGGAGCCTATCCACAACATAGAGTTCTCCATAGTCAAAGCCGCCTTTAATGAACTGTATAATGTAGACTTTTAACCCTCTGCCTACAGCCCTTAACGCTAGTCCAAAGGCTGCTGATGTTTTGCCCTTCCCGTCTCCCGTGTAGACTTGCACAAGGCCCTTCTCAAGTTTTGGCATGTTTGGCGTTTACTCCAAAATTTGATTTAGGAGCTTTTCAGCAGCTGACGCTGGGTCTATTTCCCTCTCAACAATTCGCCTTAAAATCTCTTCGAAGCGTTTCTCCAGCTTCAGCTTCTCAATTATTGAGCTTGTCACCTTCTCTTTTATGGCTTCAACAAGTTCAGCTTCAGCCTTCTCCAAGCTTCTTTTATGAAGTGCCCCCTTCTGGAGGTACCGCCAATGCTCTTCTATCTTCTCTATAAGTTGTGGGACGCCCTCGCCTGTTAAAGCCACCGTCTTTATTATCGGCGGTGTCCAAGCCTTCTTCTCGTTGTCCAGCTGAAGCATAGCTTGAATATCCATTACGGTTTTGTCGGCATTTTCACGGTCAGCCTTGTTGACAACAAATATGTCGGCTATCTCCATCATCCCAGCTTTTATAGCTTGAATTTCATCGCCAAGTCCGGGAGCATGAATAACGATTATTGTCTGCGCCACTTTGATTATCTCTACTTCCGATTGTCCAGCGCCAACAGTTTCAACAATTATCACGTCTTTCCCAGAGGCGTCCAATATTTTCACAGCGTCCTTTGTGGCTTTGGCTATTCCTCCAGGATTATTCCTCGTCGCCATACTGCGAATGAAAACGCCGTTATCTGTTGTCAGCTCTTGCATGCGGATTCTGTCGCCAAGGAAGGCTCCGCCGGTGAAGGGGCTTGTTGGGTCAACGGCTATCACGCCGACAGTCCTGCCTCTACGTCTATATTCGCGGACCATTTTCTCTATTAGGGTGCTTTTTCCAGCACCTCCTGGACCAGTTAAGCCTATTATGTGGGCTTTTCCAGTGTGGGGGTAAATCGTCGCGATTAGGCTTTGGGCTTCTTCTGGGCTGTTCTCGGCTATGGTTATGGCTTTAGCTATGCTTCTCTTATCCCCAGCGAGCACGCCTTTTGCTATTTCACTAATTTCTGGCAATGGGCTTTACCGGCTGTTCTACTTTCTTTTCGGGGCCTTCTCCAACACATACTTAATAATGGTTTCCGTCGAGGTTCCAGGTCCAAAAACCTCTTTTATCCCCATCTTTTTAAGCTCTGGAATGTCCTCCTCTGGGATTATGCCTCCGGCAAACACTAGAACATCCGTTAATCCCTTCTCCTTTAGGAGTTCCATTATCCTTGGGAAAAGGGCCATGTGCGCCCCTGACAAGATGCTTAAGCCTATGACGTCGACATCCTCTTGCAGGGCTGTTTCTACAATTTGTTCCGGCGTTTGCCTAAGCCCAGTGTAGATTACTTCCATTCCCGCGTCTCTTAGGGCTCTTGCAACAACTTTAGCTCCTCTGTCGTGGCTGTCCAGTCCCGGCTTGGCTATCAGAACCCTTATTTTTCTTCCACTTTGCATTTTTCTCGCCCCTCTCACACATAATTGATTTTAAATTATTATTAGCTCTTTATATTCTCCGTAAACTTTTCGCAGTACATCCATTATTTCGCCCAGTGTGGCATAAGCTTTAACAGCCTCAATTATTGTCGGCATGAGATTCTCGTCTTTTTCCGCTGCGTAGTGGAGTTTTTCCAGAACTTCCTTAACTTTTCTGTTGTCACGTTCCCTCCGCAGTTTCTGCAGCCTCTCTATCTGCTTTTTCTCAACGCTTGGGTCAACCCTTAAAAGCTTAACTGGAATTTCCTCGCCCTCTATTGCATATTCGTTTACACCCACCAATATGCGCTTTTTCTCATCTATTTCCCGCTGGTAACGGTAGGCACTGTCGGCTATTTCTTTCTGGAAGAAGCCCTTCTCTATGGCTGGGATTACCCCTCCCATGTCGTCGATTTTTTGGATGTATTCCATGGCTTTCTCCTCCATCTCATTGGTTAAAGCCTCCACGTAATATGAGCCGGCAAGCGGGTCCACAGTGTTTGCCACTCCGCTTTCGTAGGCTATTATCTGCTGGGTTCGGAGAGCCACCCTAACGGATTCTTCTGTTGGTAGGCATAAAGCCTCATCGAAGGAGTTTGTGTGCAGCGACTGGGTTCCGCCCAGCACTGCGGCTAAAGCCTGAATCGTTGTGCGAACAATGTTGTTTAAGGGCTGCTGTGCCGTTAAGGTGCATCCAGAGGTTTGAACGTGCATTCTCATCCACATGGAACGCGGGTTTTTGGCGTGGAAACGCTCCTTCATTATTCTAGCCCAGAGGCGTCTGGCAGCGCGGAACTTGGCAATTTCCTCGAAGAAGTCGTTGTGGGATGCGAAGAAGAAGGACAAGCGGGGTGCAAAATCATCCACTTTCAAGCCCCGCTTAA
>Ga0315298_1000835_pt1 | contig 59045 bp, 36 predicted proteins | sample WHS_1_MG_FD_203077 | JGI IMG/M metagenome (GOLD analysis project Ga0315298, IMG submission 203077) | Extremophilic microbial mat communities from Washburn Hot Springs, YNP, Wyoming, USA - WHS_1_MG | ecosystem: Environmental > Aquatic > Thermal springs > Hot (42-90C) | place: USA: Wyoming... | reverse complement strand
CTGGGTTTTGTATTTTGTGCAGCGGTGTCCGAAGGAGGCTTTTGTTGAAGGCGTACCCGACAGGTTGGTGGGGGCGTGTGGGACAGGCGAAGATTCGGTCGTTCATGAGGTAGGGGCGCAGCGCGGGGACCCAGTCCTCCGGCGGCAGTGTCTCGTTGTTGTCCTGGGCGTACATCATTACGGCCAGGGCAATCTGCTTGAGGTTGCTCATGCACGAGCTTCTTTCGGCTTTGGCTCGAGCTTCTCGGGCTATTTGGCTCGTTAGGAATTTCCCCAAGTCCAGTCTTGCTGAGGGCCTGTAGGCCACCTCCCCCAGCAGCTTCATATTGACCGTGTCAATCTTGTAGACCTTGCCCCGCTCAATGACCAACAGGATATTCTCTCCTTGGGTGAGCGCTACCGGCCCGCCGGCTGTGCTGCCCTTCCCGAGCATGTTCATGAACAACATTATCCCGGCTAGGTCGCCTTCCCCACCGCCGGGCTGCATCAGCATCAGATAGGGCAGCAACTGGGCCATGTCCATCTCATCGGACAACGACAGGAGCGCCATGACGAAGGCTTCCTTGTCCGGCAGGCCCAGCGCCTTGAATTCCTCCATCTTGGCCTCAAAAGCGCCAGGGGTTTCGGCCGCCGGCTGGCCTGCTACCACGGGCTCGTCTGTTGCAGGTACGGGTAATGGTTCTTGGGCATGGCCAATCCCGGCCAAGGCTGCCAGGGCAAGTACAACTGCCACAGTACCTTCCTGCCAAGCTTTTCTGGGCATAAAGAGCACCCCCTTGGTCTGTCACGCGCCAGGCGATGTCTGGGGCCACCGGCTCGCGAAGCCGCGCAGCCGCCTCTACTCCAGCCTTTCGCCGCACTGGGGACAGAACTTCGCATCAACGGCAGCTTCGGCGCCACACTTGGGGCACGTTTTGTTCTGGCTGGTTTTGGCTCCGCATTCCGGGCAGAACTTAGCTCCGGCGGGCAGGGCGTGGCCGCAGTTTGGGCAGGCGCCCCCCGCAGCCCCCGCCTCCGCTGCACCAGCCGCTCCTTCCTTGCTTGCGCCGAGCGCATCCACCACGCTTTTGGCCATTGCCGCCCCCATGGCCAGGCCGGCACCCACCCCGGCGCCCGCCGCCGCTGCCGCCCCCGCTGTTCCACCCGCCGCAGCGGTCCCGCCCTCGCCGCCCGCTCCTTGCGCGCCGGCCTGCGGCATGTCGCCGACGGCCTTCGCCGTCCTGTACTGAAGGAATCTTGCTGGGTCGCCGGTAGCTTCCATTGCCGCCCGCTCGTCAAGCATCCGCAGCACTTCCTCGGGTGGCGTGATGGCCTCGATGACGAAATCGTTCAGCTCCATTCCGTAGCGGTTGTAGTCTTCCTGAAGTCGTGCCTTGACGGCCGCCGAAAGCTCGGCGTAGACCTTCGGCAGGTCGAGGATGTCGTCCACCATCTCGCCCAAGGTGTCGTTCAGCCGCGCAATGATGAAATCCCTCAGCCAGGACTGCACCTGCTCAGTGGTGTAAAGATGCTGGGTGCCGACCACGTTATTGACGAACAGTTGGGGGTCTTTGATGCGCATGGTGAAGAGGCCGTGGGCGCGCAGCCGCACCATCGCCAAATTCTTGTCGCGAAAAACAACCGGCTCCGTCGTTCCCCACTTCATGTCCGTGTAGGTGCGCATATTGACGAAGTAGACTTCCGCCTGGAAGGGCGTCTTGCCGCCGAAGGCTAGGTTGACGAACATGCCCAAGATAGGCAGGTTGAAGGTGGTGAGGGTGTGCCGGCCCGGCCCGAAAACGTCCAAGGCCCGCCCGTCCCGGAAGAAGACTGCAGCCTGGCTTTCCCGAACGACCAATTGCGCCCCAAGGCGCACTTCTCCCGACCCTGCCGGGGGCCATCTGTGCACCATTTCCGTGCCAGTCTCGTCGCGCCATTCAATTACCTGGAGGCCCATCGGTGTCCCTCCTTGGTCGGCTGCGCTTGCCCGCGCTTCCGGACTCCGACACTATCTCGGCTCATTCTTCCACGAGCTTTGCAATAATTTCTCCCCGCTTGTCAATCATTTCGTCTAGCTGAGTGAGTACCTCAGTGAGACCGGCCAGCGCCGCCTGCAGTTCTTCTCCCTCTGCCCCTGCGGCTGCCCGCACTCTCTCTTGTACCAGGCCGACCTTCTCCCGCATTGCTAAGTCGTACTCGTACATGTCGTCGAGTTGGTTTTCGTTGACGTGCGGGGTATCGAACCACCCCGCATAGCCATAGTCGGCGTAGCGGATTCTGTCGCGCACTTTTTGCATAAGCCCTATGGCCCGGTCCAAGGCGCCCAGTTCCTCAAGCTTTCTGGCGCGGCTGAGTTCGGCCTGCCGTCTCTGGAGTTTGGCCTTCTCGCCGTCCAGGAGGCCGGCCAAATGGTCCCGCAGTAACTGGTCTGCCCGCCGTCGCACTTCCTTTTCTCGGTATCCTGCGAATCCCGGAATCAGGTCTAGCAGCTTCTGCAGTGGGCTTTCGTGTTCTCGCACCAGATCGCGGAAGTCTGGCATATTTCCGCCTCCTGCGGCTTCGCGCCGACGCTCTTCGAGCATCTCACAGTTATTTGTTCGCCGCGGCGTCGTGATGACCTGCGCCCAGGCCAGGTTTATAATGTGATCTTGCCTCGAAGGAGTGCTAGCATGGGTCCCGGCAAACTGGCGGCCGCTGGCCTGACGCTGGTCCTTGGCGGGTGGCTTGTATGGGTGGGCCTGCGCCGCCTCGCCGTCCTTGGGCGGGCAAGGCTGCTGACGTTGGCAGCCCTCAGGGGAGCGGCCGTAAGCCTGCTGGCCTTGGCCGCCGTCGGGCCGACCTGGCAGGGAGTGAGAAGAGTCAGCACTCCATCGCCTATCTTGGTCGCCATAGACTGCAGTGCTTCGATGGACCTTCCCGACTTAGAGGGTGGGCGAAGGCGCCGTGGGGCTCTCTCGCGCCTGCTTTCGCCGGGAGGCCTTCTGGAGGCGTGGGCGGCTCGTCGGCCCGTAGAGGTGTATCGCTTTTCCGATTTGCTTTTGCCCTTGGCTCACCGTGAGCTCCCCCGAGGCGGCGACGTGACCGACCTACAGGTTGCCTTAGACCAGTTGCGGGCTGAGGCTGCGCGGTCGGGTGCCGGCGCCATCGTCTTATTGACGGACGGCATGGATACTGAGGGCCTGACGGCCGCCCAGGCTGCCCACCTGGCTGGCGGCTTGCCGCCAGTGTACTGCGTACCCGTTGGCGGGCGCGCCAAGCTGGCCAACCGCTCGATACTCGGCCTATCCTTCCCGCGCCGGGTGGCGGCGGGCAGGGCAGTAGCCGGGTGGGCGGCCGTCACTTCGCCGACGGAGGCCGGCGCAACGCTGGCTCTCGACTGGCGCACGAGCGATGGCCAGCGCGGCCGCACCAGTGTGCGTCTTGACGCTTCCGGTACCGGCGGCGGTCGCTTGTCTTTTATCCCTTCTCGGCCGGGCCGGGTGCGCCTTGAGGCCCGGGTGGCATCGCTGCCGGGCGACATGCTCCCCGAAGACGACGCCCAGGCCGTTTTGATAGAGGTGGCGCCTGCGGAACGGCGGGTCGTATACCTGGATGGCCATCCGCGCCCAGAGCTTGCCTGCTTGCGGCGACTCCTCATGCGCATGGGAGAATTGGCCGTGACGCTGGCCGTCCGCAAGGGGGCAGGGGGATGGTGGCAGGAGCTGCCCACTCTGGCGCGGCTGGGCGACCCCTCGGCTGCTCACGGCTATGCCTCCGCCACGCTCTACGTCCTCGGCGACCTTGACGCGGGTGGGTTGTCGTCTTCGGCTATTGAGACGGTGGCTCGCAGGGTTTCGTCGGGTGAGGCGGCCCTCCTTGTCTTGGGAGGTCCGCGGGTGCCGCGCCTTCCGGTGGCGGTGCAAAGGCTTCTGCCCGCTTCTGTGGAGGAGTACACGTCGGGGGTTGTGACACTTGCCGCCGCGCCACGAGGCTCGCCGATAGAGCTGTCTGGTCGGTCTTTTACGAGCCTTCCGGCCCTGGCGGGCCTAAATGCCGTGGGGCCGTTGCGGCCAGCTTGTCAGGTCGCTCTGCGCACCGCGTCGGGCCTGCCCGTGGTACTGCTGCGCGACGACGGCCAAGTACGCTCGGGGTTCGTCGCCACTGATTCGCTATATCGGTGGCTGCTCAGCGCATCGGCGGACGAGGCGAGTGCTGGCACATATGAAGCCCTATGGCTCAAGCTTTTCGCGTGGCTTCTGCGCCCTCGACCACCCAGGCCCGTGACTCTGTTCGCTAGCCGCTTGATTGCTCTTGCAGGGGAACCGGTGGTGGTGGAGGCAGAGGTGGTGGGGAGCGTGGAGGCCGTCGGGCTGGAGGCGAGGCCCGAAAAACCTGCCGCTGCAACGGTGAAGGCAGCCATGTCGCGGGCAGGGCCAGGTCTGATGACTGCCTCGCTGCCGCCCCTTCCTCCTGGCCGCTGGTTGATAACTGCCCGTGCCAGCGCGAGGGGCAAGCAGGTGGGTCGGGACGAACTTATCATTGAAGTGGTGCGCCAGAGCCGCGAGACGCGCTGGCCTGGTCCGAATCTTCCGGTGTTGGCAGCCCTTGCACGGGCCACGGGCGGGCGCCTGGTGAACTACGACGACCTTCCGCGTCTGCCGGACATGCTTGCCCGTACCGAGCGCGGTGAAACTGTTTCGTACCGCCTACCTGTCGGCCGTGGCGTCCCGTTCGCCGGGTTTCTAATGCTGCTTTTGCTGACCGACTGGCTCCTGCGGCGCCGGTGGGGCCTGGTATGATGGAGGTGGCCAGGCGATGAGGACACAGCTCAGGTTGTTCATTTGTGTACTGGTGGTCTTGTCTGCCTGGGAGCCTGGCGCCGCCCAGAGTGGGCAAATTAGGGTGGCGCGGCTCAAATACGGCGGCGGGGGCGACTGGTACGCCAACCCAACCTCCGTACCGCGGTTGATAGCTGAGGCGCGGGCGCGTGCCGGCCTTGACTTGGCTTCCCAACCCGACATCGTGGAGCCGGGCTCCCCGCGCCTCTTCGAGTACGCTGTGGTCTTCGCCACCGGCCACGGCCGCATCGCCTTCGACGAGGCTGAGCGCCGCAATCTACGCCGATATTTGCTTTCTGGTGGGTTCCTGCACGTTGACGACAACTATGGCCTGGATGAGTACTTCCGCCCGGAGGTGCGCAGGCTTTTTCCCGACAAGCCCCTGGTCGAGCTACCTTACAGCCACCCAATCTATCACTGCTTCTATGATTTTCCTCGCGGGCTGCCCAAAATCCACGAACACCACGGCGGGCCACCCCACGGTTATGCTATCATTCACCAAGGCCGCGTGGTCCTGTTCTACTCGTTCAACACCGACCTTAACGATGGCTGGGAGGCACCGGAGGTGCACAAAGACCCTCCAGAGGTTCGGGAGCAGGCTATCCGCATGGGCGTGAACATTCTTGTGTACGCCCTCACTCACTGACGGCCGTTTTGGGCGGCGCCGCAAGACCAAGACCATGACCACAGTCATTGTGACCGGCAGCGCCGGAATGTTGGGCCGCCAGCTCGTGGCCGCAGTCCCAGCCGGCTGCAAAGTCATTGGCGTGGACCTTGCTGACGGGGATTTGAGCACGCCCCATGGTGTTGCGGCGGCGGTTGAAGCGCATCGGCCAGACCTCGTCATCCACGCCGCTGCCTGGACCGACGTGGACGGCTGTGAGCGCGATCCTGCCCGTGCTTGGCGCATGAATGCCATCGCCACCCGGCTTGTGGCCCGCGCCTGTCGCCGCCTTCGCGCCCGACTGGTCTATATCTCCACCGACTACGTCTTTGATGGTGCCCTGTGGCGTCCCTACGTCGAGGCCGACCTGCCCTGTCCCGTAAACGTGTACGGCGAGACGAAGCTGGCAGGCGAGCTGGAGGTGGCGAGGGTCGAGGACCATCTCATTCTCCGCACGCAGTGGCTTTTCGGCCCTGGGCGGAGCAACTTCGTCGAGGCCGTGCTCAAAAAGGCTTTGGGGGGCGGCCCGCTCACCGTCGTGGCCGACCAATGGGGCTGTCCCACCTACACTGTCCACCTTGCACCGATGGTTTGGCGGGCTGCTTTGGCCGGTTGGCATGGCACAATCCACGCCGCTGGCCGTGGTGTGGCCACCTGGTACGAAGTGGCCGAGGCGATACTTGAGGGTGCCGGCGTCGCTTGCAAGCTCTTGCCCTGCAGCCTCGACGACTGGCCATCTCTGGCACGTCGCCCCAGGTATGCTCCTCTTGCCATGGACCGCTGGCGCGAACTGTGCGGAGATTCTGCGCCGCCTTGGCGCCAGGGCGTCGTCGAGTACGTTAGGGCTTTAATTCGGGAGGAGGTTCACGCCTCGTGACTCGCGCGAGAGTGGCTCGTGCCCGAGCACCTGTCCGCATTGACCTTGCCGGCGGGTGGACGGACGTGCAGCCCTATTGCAATGACCAGGCCGGCGCCGTCGTCAACATCGCCATAACGCGCTATGCCTACGCCACGCTCCGTCCCCTGGCGCCTGGAAGCTATGAGCTTACCTCTGCCGACTACGACTATTACTTCCAGGCCGCCACCATCCGCGAGCTGGAGTACGACGGGAACTTGGACCTGGTGAAGGCTGCCATCCGCCGACGGGGCTTGGAGACGGGTGCCCAGATTATCACGCGCTCCGAGGCGCCGCCTGGCTCAGGCCTCGGCTCCAGCGCCGCCATGGGCGTCGCCCTCGTGGGCCTTCTCGACTACATCAACGGTGGCCACATGTCCTCCGCCGACATCGCCCACATGGCCCATTTGCTCGAAGTGGAAGAGCTCGGCATTGGCGGCGGGCAACAGGACCAGTACGCCGCCGCTCTGGGCGGAGTGAACTACATGCGCTTCCTGGGTGAGGCGGTCGAAGTGGAGCCTCTCCGCGCCAGCACCGACTTCATCTTCGAGCTGGAGAAACACCTCATCGTTGTCTACACTGGCAAGTCGCGCCTCTCCGGCAACATCATTGATTCCGTGATGGGTGCATATCGCGCTGGCGACCCGACTGTCACCCAGGCTCTCCATAACCTCCGGGCCGCCGCCGAGGAGATGAAAGCGGCCATTCAAGCTGAAGACCTCCGCCGTGTCGGGGAAGTTATGGACTTCAACTGGGAGAACCAAAAACGCCTATACGACGAAATGACCACGCTGAAAATCGAGGCTCTGCATCAGGCGATGGCGGCCGAGGGCCTTTTCGGCCTCAAGGCCAGCGGGGCTGGTGGGGGTGGCTGCGTCATCGCCTTGGCGCAGCCGGACCGCGAACACCTCGTGGCGCGAGCCGCTGAGGACTTAGGCGGCCAAATCATTGATTTCAAGGTGGACTTCACCGGCCTGCAGCGCTGGTGGGCGGTGTCAACGGAGTAGCCTCCGGCCACCCGCCGCGGTCTGGCAGAGCTGCCAGGCGGCGCAGGTAGGCCGCCGGAGCCTTCATCGGGAGAGTGAATACGCATGAGATTTGACATTGCGGCCCCAGAGCTAGCTGACCAAGGCTTGGCGAGAATCGAATGGGCCGACCAGCAGATGCCTGTCCTTCGGCATATCCGGGCGCGGTTCGAGGCCGAACGACCCCTGGCGGGCCACCGCGTCGCCGCTTGCCTTCACGTCACCACGGAGACAGCGAATCTGGTGCGCACCTTGCTTGCCGGAGGAGCAGAGGTGCGGTTGTGTGCCAGCAACCCTTTGAGCACTCAGGACGATGCCGCCGCCGCTCTGGTGTTTCACTTCGGCGCGTCTGTTTTTGCGCGTCACGGTGAGGACACGGCTACCTACTACGCCCACATCAACGCCGTCCTGGACCTGGCGCCAACCATCACCATTGACGACGGCGCCGACCTGATTAGCACTCTTCACCGCGAGCGCCAGGACCTTCTCTCCGGCGTCTGCGCCGGGATGGAGGAGACCACCACGGGGGTACTGCGCCTTCGCGCCATGGCTGCCGATGGCGCCCTCCGCTACCCGGTCATCGCCGTCAATGACGCCATGACCAAGCACCTCTTCGACAACCGCTATGGCACGGGTCAAAGCACCATTGACGGCATATTGCGCGCCACCAACGTGCTCCTGGCGGGCAAGAACTTCGTCGTTTGTGGTTACGGCATGTGCGGTCGGGGTGTTGCCATGCGAGCCCGCGGCATGGGCGCCAAGGTCATCGTCACCGAGGTTGACCCGCTGCGTGCCCTGGAGGCGACCTTGGACGGCTTCCAGGTCATGCCGATAGCCGAGGCCGCCCCCATCGGCGACCTTTTCGTTACCGTTACGGGCAATACCGCCGTCATCCGCCGCGAGCACCTGGAGGTCATGAAGGATGGTGCCATTTTGGCTAATTCCGGCCATTTCGACGTGGAAGTGGACGTGCGTGCCCTCGCGGCGATGGCCAGGTCCGTTCGACGCTTGCGGCCAGCCTGCGATGAGTACTTGCTGGCTGATGGCCGGCGCCTGTATCTGCTAGGCGAAGGGCGTCTGGTGAATCTCGCCGCCGCCGAAGGGCATCCAGCCGCCGTCATGGACATGAGTTTCGCCAACCAGGCCCTCTGCGCGGAGTGGGTCGCGCAGCGTGAGACTGCGCTGCCCCCGGGGGTTCATCCGGTCCCAAAGGAGATAGACGAGCAGGTGGCCCATCTCAAGCTGGCTAGCCTGGGCGTGAAGATTGACCACCTCACGCAAGAGCAAGAGCAGTATCTGTCCAGTTGGGAGCAGGGGACTTAATAGGTGGGGCGCTCGTCATGATGGGGGTGCCGCGTGCTATGGGGCAGGAGGCGGCGGCCGGGATGGCTCTTGGCATTGGAGCGCGGGCCGTGCTTGGCGCGGCCCTCGCCGCTCTGCTCGCCAGCGGTATTCTGGGGGGCCTAAATCGGCTTGTTGAGCGGCGCAGGGGCAGGCTGCCCGCTTTAGACTGGCAGGGTGTGGTGGTGGCCGTTGGTCTGCTGGGAGCCGCCTACGCCGCCGGCAAGCCCGAAAATGCACGGCTGGGGATGGTGGCCTTAGCTATTGCCCTCCTGCTGCTCCCCACCGACTGGATACGCAGACCACGCGGTCTCCGCGCCCTGACAGCGCTTGCTGGCATCCTCGCCTTTTCCCCCGACGTGCCCCTAATTGACGCCGTTAAGCTCCCTTTCAGCGCCCGCTTTGTCACCCTGGGCTGGGTTGGATGGCTGGTTTCGTGGGTTTGGGTGGTCCTTTTCGGCTCGATGTTCGCACGGGCGGGAATCGTGGCTGGGGTTGCGCCAGGCCTGGCAGTGGTGGCGGGCACCACCCTGTGGACTATTTGCGCCCTGCGGCCTGAGGCAACGGGACAGGTGGCGCGGTTTAGTGCGGTGGCGCTTGCGGGGGCCGGCCTTGGCGCTGGCCCTCTTCAGCGCCTCCTTCGGACGCCCGCCTGCTCTGCCGGTGCTTACCTTATCGGCATGGTCTGCGGCATCGTAGCAGCCCTGGGCATGATGAAAGACTCTGCTCTGCTGGCCCTGCTTCTCCCTCTGCTTGTGGTTGGCATGCCGCTGTTTGCGGCTGTTGGTCCGCGTGCAAGGGCCCGAAGGGCCGAAGGCCGCCCTCGGCATCTGCACGAAATCCTGCTGGAGCAAGGCTACACCGAGGCCGCCGTTGCTTCCATCGCCCTTGGCGGCACCGCTTATCTATGTGTCTTGGCGGTCCTCCTTGTCGTCATCATCGAGTGGAGCTGGATAATCAAGCTGGGTATCGTGGCTGTCTGGGCTGTCTTCGGCGCGGTGCTGGGGTATACCATCGTGCGCGTCTTGCCCCGTCCTCTGGCCCGACATCCCGGCCCAGTCAGGGTCGGTCTCTTCGGCCTGCACCTCGACGCCCTTACTATGGCTGAGGCCCTTGAGCGTGCCAGGGAATTCCTTCGTTCTGGCCTTCCGCACTACATCGTCACCTGCGATGCTTCCGCCGTGGTGCGGGCACAGGATGAGGAGGCCTTTCGCTGCATCATCAACGGGGCCGACTTGGTGACTGCCGACGGCGCGGGTGTTGTGCTGGCGGCCAAGCTCCTCGGCCTGCCCGTTGAGGTTCGTGTTTCTGGCTGTGACATGGTCGAGGGTCTCTGCCGTGTTGCGGCTGAAGAAGGGCAAAGCGTTTACTTTTTCGGAGCTGAGCCAGGTGTGGCTGAGGAAGCCGCTGCCCGTTTGCGTGAGCGGATCCCTAACCTCCGCATCGCCGGTTGCCATCACGGCTATTTCCGAGCCGAGGAGGAAGAGCAGGTGGTGGCGGCGATTGCTGCGGCGCGGCCTGGGGTGCTTTTCGTGGCCCTCGGCCAGCCCCGCCAGGAGCAGTTCATTGCTGCTCACCTTCACCAAATCCGTCCCCTCATTGCCATAGGCGTCGGCGGCAGTTTGGACGTCATCTCCGGCCGCAAGAAGCGTGCGCCAGTATGGATGCAGCGGTTGGGCCTCGAGTGGGCCTATCGCGTGGCCCGCGAGCCTTGGCGCCTTCCGCGGCTGCGTGCCCTGCCAAGGATTGTCTTCATGGCCTTCCGGGAGTTGCTGCGCGAGCCTCGGCCCTCGCCGGGAAAGGAAGGCCGGGGTTGCCCTGGGGAAGACAAGTGAACGGATATGGCGGAACCAGTTCTGATAGTCGGCTCGATGGCCTTGGACGACATTGAGACACCCTTTGGGGGTGTGCGGGGCGCCGTCGGAGGCGCGGGCACTTACGCCGCCCTTGCAGCATCCTTGCTGGCGCCGGTAAGGCTGACGGGCATTGTGGGCGAAGATTTTCCGGCCTCGGCCCTGGCCGACCTGGCCTCCCGCGGCATTGATCTCGGCGGCGTCGAAATCGTCCCAGGGGGGCGCTCCTTCCGCTGGGGCGGCCGGTATCACTTCGACATGAACACCCGCGAGACGCTTTACACCGACCTCGGCGTCTTCGCCAACTTCTCGCCGGAGCTGCCCCTGGGCTGGGCAGACACCCCCTTCGTTTTCCTCGCCAACATTCAGCCTCAGCTCCAGTACCACGTCCTGAGCCAGATTCGCTCACCGCGGTTTGTGATGGCCGATACGATGGACCTGTGGATTAAGAGCGAACGTCAAGCCCTTCTCGACCTTCTGCGGCGCGTTGACGTACTTTTGGTCAATGACGCGGAGCTGCGGCAGCTCTCCCAGGAGCACAACCTCACGGTGGCGGCTGCCAGGGTTTTGGATTACGGGCCGCGGTACGTCGTGATCAAGAAGGGCGAGTATGGCGCGGCGCTGGTTTGGCGGGACGGGCATTTTGCCATCCCGGCCTTGCCGCTGCCGGACGTGGTTGACCCGACGGGAGCGGGCGACACTTTTGCCGGCGGGATGATAGGCATGTTGGCGTGGTTGGGGGACACGAGCGAGGCGGCCCTGCGCCAGGCTCTCGTTGTCGGTACGGCCGCGGCTTCCCTGTGCGTGCAGGATTTTGGCATCGAGGCGCTAAAGAAGGTAACGGTAGCGCATCTGTATGAGCGCTACGAGACCTTGCGGGCGATGACCACCTTCGCCCCATGTCCGTTGCACGTGTGAAAGTGGCTGGGGCAGGGGAAGCCAGTTTGCCTAGATGAGGACTGCGGTTCCGTCGGCCAGCTTGAGTGGCAACGGGAGGGGAAACAATGCCGGCGGTTATATGCATGGGCGAAGCGTTGATTGACATGGTAAGCCTGGAAAAAGGCGTGAGCCTGGAACACGCTCCCGGTTTTGAGAAGGCGGCGGGTGGGGCGCCGGCCAACGTGGCCGCAGGTGTGGCCATCTTGGGCACCAGCGCCGGCTTCATAGGCAAAGTTGGCGACGATTTCTGCGGCCGGTTTCTCCGCGAGACGCTCTATGACGCCGGAGTTGACCTTAGCTGCTTTATCCTCGACCCAGCTCATCGCACTCAGCTCGCCTTCGTGACAGTTTTGCCCGACGGCTCGCCGGATTTCACCTTCTACGTGGAGCGCTCAGCTGACATGACCTTGGCTCCTGAGGAGCTTGATGAGGCCTACATTGCCGAATGCGATATATTCCACTTCGGCTCCATCAGCCTCATCAACGAGCCAATGCGTTCGGCCACTCTTCGGGCTATCGAGGTAGCCACTAACGCCGGCGCGCTCATAAGCTACGACCCCAATCTGCGTCCCCCGCTATGGCCGAGCCTGGACGTGGCCCGACGCGAGATAACGGCAGCCATCGAGCTTTGCGACGTAATAAAGCTTTCCGAGACGGAGCTTGAGTTCGTCACAGGCACTCAAGATCTGGCCGAGGGGACGCGGGAGATTCTGGCGCGGGGGCCGGAGCTCGTCGCAGTCACTCTCGGCCCCCAAGGCTGCTATTTCGACAACGGGGTTTCTCGAGGGGGTGTGGCAGGCTTTGAAGTGCCGGTTGAGGAAACGACGGGCTGCGGAGACGCCTTCGTAGCGGCCATGCTCGTGGGGCTGCTGGAACATTTCCACGAAGACCGGGAGCCGCCCGACCTATCAGAAGACCAGCTCGTCCGCCTCTTTCTGTTCGCCAATGCCGCGGGTGCCTTGACAGCCACCGGCAAAGGCGCTATACCGTCGCTGCCTCCGAGGGACGAGGTCGAAGAACTCCTCCGCGATCGAAGGCCCGATTACTTCTCAGAGGAGTCCGCTTAGCCTGTCTCCCTGACGGGCAACTGATGTCAAAAGGGGTGCCGAACAATGCCGCTGGTTACCAGCTACGACGTGCTGAAGCCTGCTCTTGCGGGTGGCTACGCAGTGGGAGCCTTCAACGCTAACAACCTAGAAAGCGTTCAGGCGACCATAAAGGCGTGCGAGGAGCACGAAGCACCGGTCATTTTGCAAGTTAGCCAGGGCGCCATCGGCTACGCGGGCCTCGAAGAGGCCTCCGCCATCGTGCGTATCGTGGCCGAAAAATCCAAGATACCCGTCGTCCTCCACCTGGACCACGGCACGAGTTACGAGCAAAACGTCCAGTGCCTCAAGGCCGGCTTCACCTCCCTTATGTACGACGGCTCGAAGGAGCCGTACGAGGTCAATGTGGCTACCAGCGCCGAGATTGCGCGCATGGTGCACGCGGTGGGCCTCCAGGTGGAATGTGAGCTGGGCATTATTCCGAAGATCGAGGATTTCTGCACTCACGAAGACCTCCAGCCGCTGCTGTCCGGCCAGGTCGAAGATGTTTACGCCTGCTTGACGCCCGAGCAGATTACTAAGCTGCAGTCCTGCTTCACCGAGCCGGACCAGGCCCGCGACTTCTGGGAGAAGACGAGCTGCGACAGCTTGGCGGTTTCCGTGGGTGCCATTCACGGAATGCCCGCCAAGGGCGCCCACCTTGACTTTGACCGCCTGCAGGCCATTATGGACCGCATCCCCATCCCCCTGGTCCTCCACGGCTCTTCTGGCATCGCCATGGAAGACGTCCGTCGCGCCTGTGAGATGGGCATCTGCAAGGTCAACGTCGCCACGGCCTTGAGTCAGGCCTTCATCCAAGGCATCAAGGAAGCTCTCGAGCAGAATCCCAACGAGAAGGACTTCCGGAAGGTCCTTGGCCCTGCCAAGGAGTGGATTAAGCGCGAAATCGAAAAGTACCTGCCGGTTTTTGGCTGTGAGGGGAAGGCTTACACCGCCGGCTGGATGCCTGCTGGGCCGCAAGCGCCGAAGGTGGCAAAGGAGTCGCCCGAGTAGGCCGGCGGCATCGCTGGGCGCGAAATGTCAGCCGCAAGGCCACAGGGAGCCGGCTCAGGCCGGCTCCCTGTTTCTGGCCGGCCACTAGGCGTTGCGTAGGCCTTGGCTTCCCGCCGGTCAAGGCCCCACCCTTTGTAAATCCGCCATGGGGGCGTCAGGCAGGGAACGTTAGTGCAGGCTCCCCTCCAGCTCGGGGCTGAGCTCTCCAGTGAATACCTCGACGGCTGGGCCGGTCATGTACACGTGGCCGTCTTCCGCCCACTCGATGTCTAGCTCGCCTCCGAGGAGCCGGACGGTGGCCTTGCGCTCGGCTTGTCCAGTAAGCGCGGCCGCTACGAGAGTTGCACAGGCGCCGGTGCCGCAGGCCAAGGTCTCACCAGCACCGCGTTCCCAAACGCGCATTCGTATGCGCTGTGGCCCTTCTACGACCGCAAACTCCACATTGGTGCGCCGCGGGAAGGCTTCGTGTTTCTCAATTAGCGGGCCGAGAGTGCTCACGGGAAACTCGGCTGGGTTGGTGGCAGGGTCGAGAAACACCACGCAGTGCGGATTGCCCATGGACACGCAGGTTACCACCAGGGTTTCGCTGCCCACCGCCAGCGTCTCGTTGACGACAGGCTGGTCCGCCGGCTGACCTGTCATCGGTATCTCTGCGCGAGCGAGCCGGGGCGGCCCCATGTCCACTTGCACCTTTTCCACCCGCCCTTCGCCGTTGACAAACAGCCTGGGCCGGACGATACCCGCGCCTGTTTCCACAGCGAGTTCGGTCCTGGCGGTCAGACCGTGTTCGTAGACGTACTTAGCGAAGCCGCGGATGCCGTTGCCGCACATCTCCGCCTCAGTGCCGTCGGGATTGAATATACGCATCCGGAAGTCCGCCGCCTGGCTCGGCAAGATTAGGATGATGCCGTCGCTGCCGACGCCAAAGTGGCGGTCGCTCACAACCTGCGCCAGCTTGGGAAGGTCATATCCAGTGAGGTCCTGGCTGATGGCGTCGAAGTACACATAATCGTTGCCCAATCCGTGCAGTTTGGTGAACCGCATGTCTTTTCGCTCCTTGGCCTGGAGGGAGAAACTGCTTGCCCTTGCAGGGCGTGCAATAGCTTTCCCAGCCGGGGACGGCCACATCCTATCCCTGCGCAGCGGTGTCGGTCAAGAAAGGGTGCGTGGGCCGTCGGCTTGATGCGGTCGTCGGTGCCGTGCGGACTACGATGCCTGCCTTCTCCGGCGCGTGGTCAGACTTGCTGGGCGCCGGGTGGGAAAAAGCTTGGCCGTGCGGGTGCCGTCTTAGCAACCTGACTCCGGGCGGAAAAATTGTGCAGCCTCTTGTATGGCATTACCGCAAGGGGGTAAACTGTCAGGGGGAGGATATTCATCGCACGCTCTTGCAGCAGCGGCTTGCGGTTTGCTGAATCCGTGTGCTATAATTGATAGGACCGCACGGGCAGGGCGGTCGGGGGCAGTGGTTGGCGGAGCAGTAGCAATCCCGGTGAGTACAGTGCTGCGGGGCGTGCGTGGGATGCGGGTGTGGTGGCCGAGGGTGGAGTCAAGCCGGGCGCCGGAAAGGCAGCCGAGTGTCCGGTGAAGCCGAGTCGAACCCTTGGACAAGGATCACACAGACAAGGTGCCGAGCTACCAACGCCTCGCTTGCCGCCTTGGCCAGGAGAGTGATCGCAGTGCGTAGCGGCCCTCTCATCCAGGCCCTGCCGCCGGCCCTGACGGTTGCGGTGTTTCTGTTCCTCGCCGTTGCTGTCTCCACGGGCGGCGAGAGTACCGGCAGCTACGTGCCCAGGGTACAACCTGCTGGCATTCTCCCCGCCAGCGTCGGACGGACTTCCCCGCATCCCTTCGTCGGCCACGTTTTGCCGCGGCTGCCTTTCAATGCTTCGCCTGCTCAGGGTTCTGGCCCCTGGCCTGATACAAACCTCACGCCCAATACGCCTGCATCTTCCGAGTTGGCACCCGCCGCCGCTCCCGCTGGCACGATGAACCGGGTTGCCTTTGCAACCAACGGAGCCGACCTAGACCACGACGGCCGCATTGATTCTACCTTGCCTCCTGTGGCCAACTACAACATCTGGCTGATGCGGCCCGATGGCTCCGAATGCATGCAACTGACCGACCTGGCGGGCGATGAAAAGGACCCTGCGTGGGATCCTGGTTGCCGTTGGATTGCCTTCTCGTACAGCACCACGCCCACTAAATCCGACATCTACGCGATTAACCTCAACACTCTCGCCGTGTACCAAATCACCAGCGGCCCAGGCAGGAAAGTTCATCCTACGTACTCGCCTGACGGCAACTGGATTGCCTACGCCACTGACGAGAACGGCAACTGGGACATCTATAAGAAGCGTTCAGACGCCACGGGTGCGGCGATTGCGCTGGCCAATGGCCCCAATGACGAGATAGATCCCGCCTTCGCCCCAGCGGGCAACCTCATCGCCTACACAGCTGTGGTAGGCGGCCGGAAGCGGGTTTTCGTCATGGACTCCGACGGCGGTGGCAAGACGATGCTTTCCACGGGAGGGCCGGGAGGCGCCTACGATGACCAGGAGCCTGCCTGGCTGCGCACCGGCACAGCCATCGCCTTTGCCTCCAACCGTCCCACCAGCGCTACCGACACTACCGTCAACTTTAACATCTGGCAGATGCCCGACGTTGGCGAAACCGGGGGCGGCACCGCCGTGCTCCTCACCGACCTCAACGAAAGCAGCCAAGCTGACAGCATTAATCCCTGCTGGTCGCCTGAGCTGGAGCGCGTACCGGTCAGGCTCTTCTTTGAGTCCAACCGCGCCAACGTCGCCACTCCGAACGTCCAAGACATTTGGGCCATGTTTCAGACCGACAACCGCCCGCCGGAGCTGGCCGACACCCCTTGGGTTTCGGAGCCCCTTCCGGCCTCTCAGGCCCGTGGTCGCAAGCAGTACGCACCGGGCGATGACGTGGCCATCCACGTACCCGTTTACGACCTCGACAGCGGGGTGGCCTCGGTCCGCGCCATCCTCAAGGACCCCGATAGCCGGCGCTATTTCCTTAACCCCTTCGGCGGCCACGATAGCGACTGGGACACCAACTACGGGTCGGGGCAGCGCTATTACGAGTGGGACTGTGCCCAGGTTGATAGCGTTGAACTTTTCGACGACGGGAGCTTCTCCAACAGCGACCAAGTAGCCAACGACGGGGTCTTTTCGGGCGTGGTGTCTCTGTCTAGCACGCCCAGGGACTACATAATTGACATCGTCGTCCAGGACGTGGCCGGCAACAGCTTCCGCTACGACTCCATCGCCGGCTTCACGACCCGCGAATTCGTGGCTACCAGCAACATCCTTTTTGTGGATGACTATTGTCAGGGACAGAAGTTTCTGTACCTGTCGGGGTACAATAACGACTTCCCTGCGGCTTGGTATACCGAAAGCTACTACCGTTACAATCCCAGCTACCACCCTGGCGTAACGGGGACCATTGACTACGACAGCATTCGAGGCCCGTATGGCGAGAGCTATGACGTGTGGCGCATCATCTGTCGCGGCCGCATTCCCCCACAGGTCTACCAGTACTACCTACCAACGGTTGAGTATCAGTTGGACTTCGACGAAGCGCTGAGTAACCCCGAGACGGCACAGGCTACTAGGCGAGTACTAGTTGCCAACCGGGCCGTCATCTGGGCGTGTCCGCATGCCGGAGATGTCTGGATTGGCTCAGATAGTGGCAGCCTCCTGGACGCGGCCACTCAATCTGACTTGGGATTGTTCCTCGACCGCGGCGGCCGGCTGTTTCTCAGCGGCGAGAATATTGTCTGGGCGTTGACCCTCAACGGCACCGTGCAGAACGAGTTTGTGTCCCGTTACCTGCATTGCAGTTTCCTATCGGATACTCCTGTGCTCACTGACTACTACGTTTCCTGGCCAGCCATCGGCGCCAACCATGTAATGCAACGGACGGGCTACGGCTTTAACATGGGCGGCCCCGGCGGCGATCCCGTGGCCTACGACCCGTGGGCTCAGACCGGCCTAGTGCACAGCGGCGCGGGTTATTACGATGACGACGACCGTCCCCTAAACCTCGTCACTCCGCGCTTCGACCCCAACGCTCCTGATTACACCGATGCCGCCGAGTTTTCCCTACGCCCCGATACCATTCTGCCGCACGTGCCTTCAGAGAAACTATATGGAATCGGCGGGTTCAGTGGTCCCGCTTGCGGAATCCGTTACTCTGACGAGGCCACGGGCGCGAGAGTCGTTTTCCTTTCCTTCGGCTTCGAGCAAATCCATCGAGGCTATCACTCGCCGTCTAATCTTCCGCCCCACTGCATGAACAAGCGTAGCCACCTGATACACAACGCCATGTGCTGGATGCGCACAGGCGGGTTCCAGGGGCGGGTCATCTCGATTTCTGACGGCGGCCGGCCGATTTCCGAGCCGCCGTATCCCATCGTGTACCTGTATCGTCAGGGAGACGAGACCTCCCGCTATGCTGTGCGGTGCCAGGCCGACGGCACGTGGGTGGCCCAGGGCTTGCCGTCGGGCTACTATCGTATTGAGGCTACCCGTCCTGGCTACAGCATTGACCACTACGATGGCGCGGTTTGCCACGGCGGCCTGCCCCTGCCCGTGATTGACTTTGCTATCAAGCGGGCCGACCCAGGTGGAATCTTTGGCATGGTCACCTCCGCCGCTACGGGCGATCCGCTACCCAACGTACTCATTAGCGTCACGCCGGTGCCCCGAGAGGTAACCCTGCCTGACGGTTCGACCGTGGTGCGTGATGTTCCGCCAGGTACGAGTCCTTCGGACTGGCCCAAGACCACGCGGACGGCGCCGGATGGGTCTTATGCCATAGGCAATCTGCCGCCATGGGACTATGAGGTGACGGCCGACGGCTCGGATGTGGGCCACGGCACCGGTGGCCCTGAGCCGGTCACGGTTACGTCCAATAATACCTTCCGTGTGGACTTTGAGTTGGGCGCTGCCGACGGCTACGTGGTTGCCCACGTCTACGACGCCAATACGCTCCTTGACTTAGAAGGGGCTACCGTCCTCGTTCGCTCGGGTCTTCTCACCGTCCGAAGGGGGACTACCAATAACCTCGGCATTGCCCGCATTGCCACGCCGCCGGGCGACTACACGGTGGTGGCCGAGGCTTCGGGCTACGGGCGCTCCACCGCCTATCCCGTGACCGTTGTCTCGGGCGAGGACACGCCAACGGTGGAGATTCCGATGACGGAGCAGCCACCCGGCTCCGTCACCGGCCGCATCGTCAGCGCCGCTACTGGTGACCCTGTCGGCGGCATCGAGATTGTCATGACGGCTTCCGGCAAGCCGCCGGTGACGGTTGTGAGCGCCAGTTCCTTTAGCCGGGATCGCCCTGATGGCCCGCTGTATAACTGGAAGTTCCCGTCCGCGCCGGCGGGGACCGTAAGGATTACGCCCCAGCCCACGGGCTTCACCTCCACCCCGCCCTATGCCGACGTGCAGGTGGTCTCGGGCGAGGTTACGGAGAACGTGGTCTTCCGGCTGACGAGCCTTCACACTTTTGCCCAGGGTCTACAGTTGATGTCCCTACCCGGCGACTATACAGCGTACGACCCGGCCAGCCTGTTCAACATACCGCCTGGCGGGCGGCTGCGGCTGGTTGCCTGGGAAGCTCCTTCGCAGCGCTATTCCGTGTACCCCCAGGCCCCGGCCGACCGCATCCGCGTGGGCGTTGGCTACTGGCTGTACCTGGACGCGCCCACCGACCTCAACAGGACGGGCAACCCTGTGCTGTCGCCGCGGGAGGTGTACCTCTACGGCAACGCCTTGACGTCAACCGCCGAGTGGAATCTCGTCGGCGATCCCTTCAGCGTTCCGATTGACATATACGGATTGCAGGTGAGAGACGGCAACGGCGTGGTGATGGACTGGCAGACGGCCAGGGCGCTGAACAAGATCCGCAGCGTCTTGTGGGCTTATGTTCTCGGCAGCTACCAGGCGTCGAACGTCATCAGCCCTTACATCGGCTACTGGGTGGCGACCAACGAGCCGCTGTGGCTAATAATGAGCAGTTCCGGCACACTGGCGGCCCCGCAGACGGGAGCGTCAGCGCTGGCGGAGTGCTGGAAGGGCGGCTGGGTCATGCCACTGGTGGTGAAGGCTGGCGACAGCCAGGACGCGTCGCTTTACCTGGGCGTGGCCCCGGGCGCCAGCGACGGGTTCGACCCAGGCCGCGACCAGCTCAAGCCGCCCCCACCAACGATGGGACCTTACGTGTACGCAGCGGCCGTGCCGGCTGACGCCGACGTAGGCCCGCTGGCGGTGGACCTGCGGCGTGCCCCCGGCGGCAGGTACCAAGTCCAGGTTCAGACAACTGCAGCAGGTGAGCCGGTCACCGTCACTTGGCCCGACTTGTCTGCCGTCCCGCGGGATGTCAAGCCTTACCTCATTGACCCGGTTGCCAACCGCCGACTCTACATGCGCACTACTTCGTCGTACACTTATACGGACCAGGGCGGCAGCCGCACGTTGGTCGTCGAGATGGCCACCGACAGCGGCGGGGCGTTGGTCGTCAGTGCGCTGCAGGCCCTGCCGCGAGGTGGGGGAGCCGAGGTGGTGTATACGCTGTCTCGGCCGGCCGTGGTGGACGTCGTCGTCATGAACATTAGTGGGGCTACGGTGCGGCGTCTGGCGAGCGGCCTTGCGCAGGGCGCCGGGCTAAATCGCGTCAGTTGGGATGGCCGCAGCGACCGCGGCTCGCCGGTTCCGGCCGGCCGTTATCTCGTCGTTGTTCGGGCGGCGGGGGAGAGTGGCGAGCGCACTCAAGGCGTGGCTGCTGTCACTCTGGGCCGCTGATGAGAGAGGCGGGCGACGCCTTCGCTCGACCGAAACCTGAAGTGCCGGGCGCGGGCCCGGTCCAGGAGGGGAGATAGGGGTCCATGGCACCCAAATCCGGACGACTGATCGCAGTGGCCATAGCGACGGCCGTGTTTCTACTGGCGGGGATGGCCTCCGCGCAGGCCCCTGGCAGGGATGTCACCCACGCCGTGGTACTTCCGGTGATTGACCAGACCGGCAAGGCTCCGCCGTCGGTCCTCGAGAAGGCCACTGCTGCCGTGGCCCTGGCCCTTGAGGATTCGGGGCAGTTCACGGTGAGTTCGACAGCCGACCTCGCTCGTGAGCTAGCTGCTCTGGACCTGCGGCCGCCGCTCAATAAGGAAGAACAGTTGCGCTTGGCCGAGCGCCTTCATGCCGACCGCGTCGTCACGGGCTACTTGTTGAGCCTTGAGGTGGATGCGAAGGCAGGAGCCGGCAAATGCACTCTTGAGCTGCGCGCCTTGGATGTATCCGCGGAGGAGGTGACGGCCGGCGGCATCGGGAACGCCGTCATGCCGCCGCTTCCCGGCTGGAGCGGCGACGCCATTGCAATAACTAATCAACTTCTGCGGCAAGCAGCGGAAATGGCAGTACGGGAGATGCAAGCCCGTAAGGTCCGCCGCGGCTTCGTTGAGATGGTAGATGACCTCGGCGTGGTGCATATCAACCTCGGTCTCAACGACGGGCTGCAGATTGGCCAGGAGCTCGTGGTCATGCGTGGCTATTGGCAGCGAGAGACGGAGACGTCTACCCTTCGGCGTATCGGCACGCTCCTGGTTAGGACGGTTGAGGCGGACCGCTGCACAGCGACGATGACGAGCGGGATGCCGCCACGCACGGGGGACCGCGTCTACGTACTGTACCAGCCCTTGGCCCAAAGGGTCGCTGCTGAGCGCGGGAAGAAAATCACCCGCTCCACCAGGCTGCTGGCAGCTTTGGCGGCGGCGGTCGGCATCGCCGCTGTGGGCCTAGGCTCGCACCGCCAGAGTGCCCCGGGCGTGCTTGCGTACTTGGCACAGGCCCAGCCTGGCGAGAATCCGGTCATTCGGGTCAACGCCCTGCAAGCTCATCCCGTGCCTGATCCTTATCGCGACGTGAAGGGCTACATAATCTTCCGGGGCAACACTGCCAACATTAATACCAGCGATCCTGCGAACATCGTTTACGCGGGTGACGAGCCAAGATTTGACGACATCTTCGACCCGAATTCAATAGGCCGCGGTGAGATTAACGTTACTAGGGAATGGACGTATATCGGCCGGGGTGGCGATGAGGAACATGCCAGCTATGACATCACTTACAACTGGTATTACCTACGGCCAGGCTTTACATACTACTACCGCGTTCGGCGCATCGTAAGCCCCTACGAGATCCAGTATCCGCAGACCCAAGCCGCCCAGGCCAGGCCAGCTCAGGAAGAATGGGCCGAGCCGAAGTGGGACTTCGAGCCGAGTCGGGATGCGGTGCTTAGCGACCCGAGCGACGCCGCCGGGCCGTTCACTTACATTCTGCCTGCTGTTCCCCTCGAGCCCCTCGAGAACTTTACCCCGAACCCTGCCTCGATAAGCTTTGTGTGGCAACCTGGCTCGGCCGGGATGCCCGTGGGTCAGGTTGGCCAGGGTGTCCTGAGGGCGCGTTACGTGCTGGTCATCTGGCGCGCTGACAATCTCTCCCAGCCAATCTACATGAGCGAACCCATCCGCCCGACGAGCCTCGATAGCGCCATGAGCAAAACCGTAAACGACCCCCAGGGCATCCTGTTCCAGGGCAATACAGAATATATTTGGCGCATCGGTGCGTATGTAGAGGGCGAGGCGCGGCCCAATAACCGCCCGGATGGGTTTGTGTACAGCCGTGATGTGTACTTCAGGACTGGCCCAATGCCGCCAGGGCCGACCAGCGCGGGCGTCGGCGGACAGCCGGTCCGGCGAGGGTGGTGGGGTGAGCCGCGTACTCGCCGTTAGTGGGGCGCTGGTTTTAGGCCTCGCGGCTGCGGTGGGGGCGAAGGCCGCGGGGAAATGGGAGGCGGCGCTTTACCTGGCTGGTGATAGCGATCTTTGGCAAACGGCTCAATATGCGGCGGACAGATTGATGGCTGGTGCCCCAGGTATTGACCTAGTGGTGTTTCTGGATGGGCCGCCGGGCTCGGCTAGTCGTGGTCGGTTCTCGGCGCGTAGGGATTCGGGTTGGCGGCATGAGGACTGGGGCCGTGTCAACACGGGTGCCGCGGCAACGCTGCGCCACTTTACCCGCTCAGCTCTGGCCGCGTCGGCAGCCCCACGGCGGTTGCTTCTCATCTTGGGGCATGGGCGGCCGCCGGCGAGTATATCTGCCTCCTGGCGCGTTATCTACCAGGCTGGTGGTCTTGGAGTTGACTGGAGCGCAGGAGGCGACTGCCTGACGCCCGCGGAGGTTGAGTGGGCTCTGTGCGGGCAACGCTGGGACGTGGTGGTTCTGGCTTGCTGCTACAGCATGTCCATGGAGATGGGGTGGAGTTTGAGGGGGACGGGTGGCATGCTGGTGGGCGCGCCGGGCACGGTGAGCATAAGTGGGGCGGAGCTGGTGGAGTTTGTCGGGGCGCTTGGGGCACACTCTACACCTTTTGCCGCGGCCCGCGCTGCCGCAGCCATGCTGGGGGCCGGAGAAGAAGATTTCGGAGCCGGTTGGGCGGAAACGCGGGGCATGGTAGTGCTCGGCAATTTGGTGAAGGAACTTGGGGCGGCGATGCTTGAGGACGCGCCGCGGTCGGTGGCTGGCCTGGAGGTGGTGAGGCCCTTGGTGCAGACCTGGGGGCCGGGCGGGGAGATAGCCGACCTGGGAGCGTTGGCACAAGCCCTCAGCGACGCTTTGCCAACGGCCCGAGGGCGTGAGGCCGCTCGGGCTTTGGCGCGCGCCGCTGGGGCGGTGGTGCGCTTGACTGCACGGGAGCAAGCCCGCCGTTTGGAGGGGAAGCTCCGGCCGGCGGGATTGGGAATTTTTCTGCCGCCACCGCATACTGAGCCGTGGGCGGAATACGAATCGGAGGTGCCTTTCGGCCGGGTGTCGGGGTGGGTTGCAACGCTGACTGAGCTTTACAAGGCTCTGGCTCCGCTTGGAGCCAATCAAGCATACTGAAGGCACGCAGACCATGGCGCGGGCGTGGGGGTTGGAACGATAAATCCAGGGGGAAGCGCAAAGTGGAAGGGCTCTGGCGTCGAAGCAAGCTGCTGCTGGCAATAGGTGCAGCAACGTTGCTGGCCGTCCAGGTCGCCTGGGCGGCTGGTGATGGTTGGAGCGACTTGGCCGGCCCTCTCCGGGCGCTGGCTGCTCACGCAGAGGCGGGGGGCGTCGTTGTCAGCCAGGCACCATCCATTGGCGTGCCCGTGGTCAATGGTCGGTTGCTCGTTGAGGTGCGGTTCCGAGGGAGCGTCCGAAGTGCAGCGGTGGCTTCCGTCGGCGGTCAGGTTGTGCGGCAGGTTGGCCGGTATGCGGACGTTCTCATCGCGGCTGCGAATTTGCGACGTTTGGCTGCTCTTGCCGACGTTACGGGTGTCCGCCCGCCATCCGTTCCGATTTCGATGCAGGGCTATGGCACCGTCGTTAGTGAGGGCGTTCAGCTCACCAATGCCCAGGTGTTTTATTACAACAACGTGCGAGGCTCCGGGGCGCGAGTGGCCGTAATTGACACCGGCTTTGCGGGAGCCATCGGGAGTGCCGAGGTACCGATAGCCGTTGGGGATCCCCAACCACCCTCCTTTCGCGCTGATGGCACCCTGGGGCCGGGCAGCCACGGAACTGCCGTCGCCCAGATCATTGCCGACATGGCTCCCGAGGCCACGATTCACCTACTTGCGGTTGACACGGCCCTTTCCTTAGTGGACGCGCTCAACTACGTTGCGGAAGCGGGCTACCAGGTTGCCTGTGTACCCCTGGGCCTTGTGGACGGGCCTTTCGACGACACGCACGTTGTGTGCCAAGCCGTCCAGCGGGCCAGAGCCGCCGGCTGCCTTGTCGTAGTCGCCGCCGGCAATTTCGCCCAGCGTCACTGGGAGGGTGATTTCACCGACCGCAACCACAATGGCTTCAATGAGTTTGCGACGGGCGTCGAGGGCATGACCTTCAGTTTCGCCGCGCCGCAGCAGTTCCAGGCGTACCTGTCCTGGTTCGAGACCGCCGGCCCAGAGACCGACCAGGACTACGACCTGGAGCTGTACAACGCTGCCGGCATCAGGGTTGCCGCCTCTGCTTACTCACAGAACGGCGACGACCCGCCCGCCGATGTGCTAATAGCCAACGTGGCTGCCGGTACTTATACGCTGCGCATTCGCAATGTATCCGCTAGCGGCGTGGCTCATTTCCAGCTTTTCGTACCCGGTTTCGACCTTCCCACGACCTTGCAAAAGAAGGAGCGCAGCCTTTCGGTGCCTGCGGTGTCCTCTTATGCTCTGGCGGTCGGTGCCACGCGAGGCAGCACCTTGGACACAACGCCCCTCAACGTGCCGATGATAGCCGTGGACGCGCTGGAGCCTTTTAGCTCACGCGGCCCCACGGTTGATGGGCGCACGAAACCCGACATGCTTGGCCCGGACGTGGTCTCGACTTCCGTCACGGGCGTAGAGGCAGGGGAGGCTCTGAACCCCTTCATCGGCACGTCGGCTGCGGCAGCACACGTGGCTGGTGGCGCAGCACTGCTGTACAGCGAGGACAAACAGCGCCTGGCCAGTGACCTGGCCGCTGCCCTTACTTCCTTTGCCTACAACTACTGGAAGCTGCCGATTCTTTCCGGCACGCCTCCGACCGGCATGACGCCGGGGCAGGACAACAATTACGGTTGGGGGCGGCTCATCCTGCGTTTCGCCACCGGCTTCGACAACAAGCCACCCGAGATTACGATTATTTTTCCGTCCAGCGGCCAGACAATTTTGGAGCGCGTGCCTTCGCTGATTGCGCTTATTCGCGACGCCACCACGGGCGTAGATCCGGATACCATCCAGCTCTCTCTCGACGGTGTTGCCCGCACGGGCTTTTCCTACGACATCTCCACAGGGGTGCTAACTTACACGGTATCTTCGCCACTGTCTTACGGCCCACATTCCTTCGCGCTGCGGGCCGCGGATAAGGCTTCTAATATGTCCGACTGGGTCTACACCACCTTCCAGGTCATCCCGCCGGCGATAGCCTCGGGCCTGCAGCTCATCACCCTGCCCTACAAGAACGTGCTCAACCCTGACCCCTCCAGCATTTTCCTGCCGCCGGCCTCTGGGATTATCAGGCTGGTGAGGTGGCTGCCCATTGACACGCAGTACAGCAAGTACCACATCTATCCCGACCCTTGGGCCAGCCTCACGCCTCCGGACTGCATCGGCGACGATCCGACGGTCGTCTCGCCACCGGCAGGTCTGGGCTATTTCGTCAACACCCCTGGCGTCGGCATGACCTATCTCAACGTCCAGGGCCAGACCATCCAGGACACTTCTTACGTCATCAAACTCCGCCGCGGAACCACCTATCCTCAGGGTTGGAATATGATTGGCAATCCGTACACGAGCACCGTTTCGTGGGGCGGCGTTGAATTCATCACCAAGGGAGTCCGCCGCGACCTGCCCGAGGCTATCCAGGCCGGCATCACCAGCGGAACCATCTACGAACTCAAGAACACTGGCAAGGATGCGAGTGGGCGCGACCAGTGGTACTACGACTTTACGTCCAATCCACTCTCGGCTGTGATGCAGCCCTTCAAGGGCTACTGGGTGTACGTGTACAAGGACACCGACTTAGTGATTTACTCGCCGGGCATTGTGGCCTCGGTGTCGCCGCAGTCGTCGCAGCCGTGGTACGAGAAGGGCACATGGCGGCTGAGGTTGGTGGCTGAAGCCGCGGGGTTCAGCGACCCAACGCTTTTCATAGGAGCTGCGCCTAACTGCACGGCCGGATACGATGCGGGTTACGACCTGCCCAAGCCTCCGCCGGTAGCTTCGCCCCTGCAGACGTGCATCGTCAAGAACGATTGGGGCGACCACAGCGGCGCTTACGCCCAGGACCTGCGGGGCCGCGCCGCCGGCGAAGCTTGGGACATCGAAGTCCTATGCCAGGCGGAGAGCACGCCTGTGACCCTCACCTGGCCCGACCTGAACGCTGTGGTGCCTGGGGACATTAGGCTCGTGCTTGAGGACCCGGCTGCTGGCAAGACGGTATATATGCGCACGGCTACCGCCTATACCTTCGATTCAGGGGCTGGGGGTGTGAGGCGTCTCACCGTCCGCGCCCTTGCCGGCCAGGCCTCTACGCTCCAGATAACGGGCGTGACTGCTCAGCAAGCTGGCCGTGGCGGCGCCGTGATTACATTCTCTGTCTCCAGCCCGTGCCAGGCGGAGGTCCAGATCCGCAACATCTCGGGCGTGGTCGTGCGCAGCTTCACGGGGCTGCAGGCCGAGCCGGCCAAGGCCGTTACGCTCCACTGGAACGGCGTCAGTGACAGAGGCTCGCCCGCGCCTGCCGGCCGCTATCTGGTGTGCGTCACCGCCCGGGGAAGCGACGGGCAGGTCGTGCAGGGAGTGCGACCGCTCCAGCTGGGACGGTAGGGTATCAATGACTAATCGAAGCCGAGGGAGCGTGACCAGTATGAGGAGTCGCCCACGCCTGCTCGGGGCCGGTATCTTAGGGGCCTCCTTGCTGGCTTTTGCCTTGCCCGTCCTGGCGCAGGTAGTCACCGTCACCCATCCCAGCAATCTCACCCGCCTCGACGTGGCTACCGAGACGCTCCTTCAGGATTCCAGCGGCAACTGGTGGGTCTCACCGAGCGGAAGGTTCGTGCTCTATACGGGCAGCAACACTCCCTCCGGTCGGGGCGGCAATCCGACCATCGTCGGCGACGAAAACAAACGCATTGCCAGCAAGAACTACGTTCCGTATTCGCCTTTCAGCACCCAGTGGCAGGACGCTTGGACTTCGGGCTTTCTAGTGGCTGTGGACCCGGATGACCCCGACCGCGCCCAGTTTATTGACCCCTTCGCGTTGGCTGTGGCGCAGGCTCCCTCGGACGACCTGAATGACCTTCAGAAGTTCTGGTCGCAGCCCATCAGTGCCGGCACGCGCGATGCCGTCGGTACGGCCCGCATACCCATCGAGTTTGACGCTAACGACCAGCCAACGGGTTACCTGACCATTCGCACCGAGTATACCCTTGTCGGCGACGCGCTCCAGGTGGCCATCATCCTCGGAAACCAGGGCCGCCTGAGCCATACCTTCGGGCTGAGGGTGGTAATTGATGCTGGGTTTGACAAGGCGACGGGGCCCAACGATGGTCAGCCCATTTTTCTGCCCGATGGTACCGTCATAACTGCCGAGACGGTGATTGAGAAGGCCGTGACTCCCCTTACCGAGGGGAACTGCACATGGGTAAGCTACGATCCGAAGAATCCGTTGCTGGCTATCAGGGGCTTTGTTGGCACGGATTCGACGAAGGAAGTCTGGAACAGGGGGACTGCTACATACGCCGCCGGTCCGCCCGACAGGATCGAGTTTGGCCAGTTGCGCAACATGGGCCTCGGCCAATGGCTTTTCATTCCTAACCCGAACGCCCCGCTGCTGGGCATGGATATCGGGTATGCTGTCCGCTGGAACGCCACTTCGCTTGCGCCCGGCCAGTCCAAGCGCTTCGTCACATGGTATGGCGTTGGCAGTTCCACGCCCAGCTATGACTCGCCCTTTGCGATGATGGCCTACGTTCCGTTGCGCCTGAAGGCCCAGGCCAATGGGCTGGGCGGCTATGACATCGTGGACCTCCAGGGGCGGACGCCCTTCCCCGTGTATGTCTACATAGACAACTTCGGTCCCTCGCCGCTGCTGAATGCCACTGCGCGCTTGAGGCTGCCATACGGCTTTGAGCTGGCGGCCGGCTCGCCTCAGGTCAACCTCGGCATCATACCCCATGACGGGCTGGCCTCGGCTCAGTGGGACATAGTCGCGACAGCCACTCGCCCAGGGAGAGCCACGTTCAAGTTTACCGGCCCTGAGGGAAGGGTTTTGAACGCTACTGTTGACATACCGGTTTTGCCAATCCTTAATCCCTTGCCCTCTACCTATCCGGCCTTCGAAATGGTCTCCTTCCCGTTCATCTTTGGCAATAAGAGCGCTGCCCACGTCCTTGCATCCCTAGGCGACCTGTACCCCGGCGGCCCAGCTACCATTGTTCGCTATGACCCCACCGAGCCTAACCCGAACCTGCGCTACAAGTTCTATCCGGATCCCTTCGCGGCGGTTATTGAGCCAGGCAACGGCTACTGGCTGCTCAACCTCAACAGCATCCCCGCCGTTATGCCTGACGACCGCTCCGAAGTACCCGGCACGTCGGCCTTCAACCTAGTTGTGCGGGCCGGCTGGAACCAAATCGGCAATCCCTTCCAGTACACAATAGACCTCTGGGACATTGAGGTGCTCGATTTTTCCGGAAACCGCTATAGCATGGAAGACGCCATCAATCGCGGCATGTTGCTGCCGGTGCTTTATTGGTGGGACCCTTATGAGCACCGGTACAACTGGGAGCCGAACCCGAAGAAGGTCACCGCGGACCCATATATGGGTTATTGGTTGCTGGCTTATCGCGATCTTGTGCTGCTGATTCCGCCGCCGCTTTATCAGTGGCCGACCAGCGCAAAAGTGGCTTCGGCGGGGCCGGCGGAGCCAGAGCCGGGATGGCGCTTGAGCTTGCTGGCTCAGACGCCTGAGGCAGCGAGCGAGGTTGTCCGCGTTGGTGTGGCGCCTGACGCCCTCGACGGCTGGGACAAGTACGACCGTCCCTGCCCGCCGGAGCCCGCGTGCCTGCGCGAGGCTAGAGTGCAAGCTTCGATCGTGGGTCCGGAAGCCACCGCGTGCTTGGCGGACGTGCGTCCTCAGTCTTCCAGCCGCCACGAGTGGGTGTTGAGTGTCCGGACAAACCAGATTAGCGCCCCCGTGACCATTACCTGGCCCGACCTGGGTTCGCTGCCTGCTAACCTCGTGCCTACTCTCGTGGACTTGGAGACCGGCGCCCGCCGCCACATGAGAACTACGTCCTCGTATACGTTCACCAGTTCGCCCTTCGGTACTCCGCGACAGTTCCAGATAATCGTCCAGGAGCGGTCGAGCGTAGGGCCGATGGTGACGGCGGCCCAAGCGCAGGCTGTGGGCAAGGGCGGTGCCGCGATAGCCTATACTCTTGCGGCTCCGGCAAATGTGACCGTTACCGTGCGCAACATCGCTGGCCGAACGGTCAGGGTTCTGCTGGCCGACCGTCTCCAGGAAGCTGGGCCTAATCAGGTAGTTTGGAACGGCCTGAGCGACAGCGGCTCGCCTGTGCCCGCTGGCCGATATATCATTCAAATAAGTGCGCGGTCGGCGGACACCGGTCAGGCGTATCAGGTGGTAAGGACTGTACAGGTGACCCGGTAGGCCCGGGCAGCCAGGGTCTCGCCATTGATGTTCAGGGAGGAAGAGTACGCGATGACACTGACGACGAGCTACGGTCGGACTACGGGTTGGGCGGTATTGGTAGCCCTTGCAGTGGCATCCTTTGGTGCCGGAGGGGGCTCTGCTCGGGCCCAGGGACAATTGGTCCCGACCGTCCCTGGCCGTGAGGTGACGCTGCTGCTGTTTCCTGTGAATGTCGAGGCTGAGGACGCACCGGCTGACACCAGCCGATGGGCCACCACGGCTTTGCAAACTGCCCTCGATGAGCTGCCTGGCGTCACCTGCCTGGATTTCTCGCGCTCCTCGCCCCTGGTGCGCCGTGCTGTGGCTGAGGGGCGCGTGCGCACCGTGGACGTCGAGCAGCGCGTCACAGACCCGAGACTCGCCATCGCCATCGGCAACGCCATGGGCGTCAACATGGTGCTGCTGGCTACTGTGCAGTCCTACAAGCTCGTGCCGGAACCCGCCCAGGTTGAGCTTGTCCTCTCGGGCCAGCTTTACGACGTCAAGGCCAATTTCGACCCGGACACCCAAGAGGCCAAGCCTGAGCCGCAGGTGTTTCGCGCCCTGGGCGTCGTCGGTCGCTCCCAGCCGAGGGCGCGGTACACGGGACCTGAGGGCGTGCTGGTGCGGGAGGCCCTGCGGGACGCCGCCTATCGCGCCGCCCAGTTGGCCGGCGGCACACCGGCTGAGAAATTGGGGGCGGCCCCCGCTCCCAAGAAGGACAAGGCTTGGCGGTGGTTTCTGCTGGCGGCCGTTGTCGTTGGCTTGGCGGCGGCGGCCAACGCCGGCACCGAGCGTGAACCCTCTGGCCCCACCCCGGCCGAATACAAGCCGCGCAACCTGGTGGCGGAAGTGCAGCCGGCTGGCCAGAATTCCATCCGCCTGACGTGGCTCCCGCCAATAATAACTACCAACATGATTGGTTACGACCTGCAGTTCGCTGTGGGGGTGCGTGGCGGGACCGGCCCCAGCGGCCCGTACGGCTCTGTGCCCGGCGGCATGCGCCCAGTCAGCCCAACCTACTATGACCACCTCAACCTCGACCCCAACAAGGTTTACTACTACCGCCTCCGCGCCCGCTTCTCGGATCGTCAGCCCCAAGCTGACGACTGGATTTACACGGGAGGGGTAAGCTTCAGTAGCGGTGGCTAGAGTTGGGTGGCGGAGTCTAGCCAGCAACTGGGCCGCCCGGCGCGCCCCGCGCAGGGCGGCTCGTTGTGCTTGGGCCGCTATGGTATCCGTAGTTTTTTTGTGCGGCGTCCGGCCGGCCCTCGCACAGGACACCTGGCTGGGGCAGTATCGCGTGGACCTTCGTGCCAATCCGACGGCCGTTCCTGCCGACGGGAAAAGTAAGTGCCGCGTCCAAGCGGAGGTCCGGCGCTTTGATGGCACCTTCGCCCCCGACGGCACGCAGGTGGTTTTCAGCACTGATTTAGGCCTGCTGGGCCTTAGTGAGGCCGACCGCCGGGCTTCGGTGACTGCCTCGACGCGTGGTGGGGCCGCCATCGTCTACCTGCGCAGCGAAACACCAGGCGTGGCCACCGTTTACGCCATGGTCGAGGAGAGCCGCAGCAGTATACGGGTAACTTTTCTCGAGCCTGGTGCCGAGGGTGTCCGGCCGGCTGAGCGTCCGCGGTCGGTGGTGATTTCGGGCAAGTGGGTGGGTTTCTGTGTTGAAGCCAACACCATTGAGACGCGGGGCCGCAGTCGTATCAGTCATGGTAGTCTGGTGTTCGAGGTGGGTGACATTGCTTCCCTTGACGTGAATGCCATGGTTCTCCGCGCCGTCGGAGTTGTCATCCGCTGCGGCAAGGTTTCCGTGGAGGCGGAAGCCGTCTACGCCGACTTAAACTCCTCCGAAATCCTCGTCCAGCGCATGGTAGACGAAGCCGTGATACGTCAGCGGCTATCCGCCGATACGCTTTCACCCATCGAGTCCGATGAGCCCATACCGCCCGGCACCTTCACCATCCCCGAGGTCACTGGGGAGACCTGGTTCGTTGCCACCACGATTCGGTTCTTCCCTGGCGAGAAGATCGTGCTTCGCGGGGCTAGTTTGTATGCAGGCGTCGAGAAGGTTCTGAGCCTTCCGCCGTACTGGATTATTGCCCTCCCCGGCTTCACCGGAGCCAGCAACTCAACCATGCTCAACGTCGGCTCTGACGGGCAGGTCTCCTTTGACCTCCCCTTCTTTTTCCAGGTGACGGATACCTGGACTGGTGCCGTCCGGCTCCAGCGTGGCACGAGTGTCTCTAATGTCTCGGCTCAGAGCGGCTGGAGTCTAGCCTTGCACGAAGAGTACGCCACCGCCTCCGGCACCAGAGGAGCCCTGACCCTCTCGGGCCTGCCGACGTCCGAGTGGGGTTTGTCTTGGCAGGATTCTCGCTCCCTGCTCGGCTCGTCTGAGTTTTTCTCTGATTTCAGTAGCCCCGACCACCGCAGCGTCTTCCTCAACACCTCTATCTACACGCCACGCCCGAGCTACATGTTCAATTTGTCTGCCAACTTCGACAAGCCTGCCGACTACGCGAGTTCCTATGGGGCGACCGCTGAGTGGCTTACCTATCCACGTCCCTCGGGCGGCGGCAACCGTGCCTACTATAGTCTTGGCACGGCCTTGAGCTTCCGCCACGGCGCGAGCTTCGGGGAAAACGGAGAGTCTAGCAACGTCTTCGGCCACGAGTTGTATGGGGCCTTGGACTTCGCGGGCCTGGGTCTGGGCGGGTCCTGGAGCCTCGAACCGCGATTGGAGAACGTCTACGCCTACTACTCAGACCATAAGCGATACAATACCCTTCGCGGGGAGCTGGCTCTGGTCGGGCGCCTCGGCCGCCCCAACCGCGTCCGCCTCGTTTACTCCGCCGCCCACCACAGCGGCGATTTCTCTGAGCCCGGCTGGCAGCAAGAGCTCAACCTGTACCTGTCGGCCTTCAGTGGCCGATGGAATTCCTACCTCAGCGCTTCTCACTCGATAACTGAGGAGAGAGACGTAGCCCTGCTCTCGATGAGCTATCGCCTTACCGACACGTGGCGCCTCGGGTCGCTGCTCACTTACTACAGCTTCGAGCACGGCAGCTTCGACGACCTGGAGCTGACGCTGGGGAGGGCCTTTTTCGGTCAGGAGGTAGGCCTGCGCTGGTCGGCACGTACGGGGAGGCTCACACTGATGGCCGTAGGCTTTTCCCGCACCTTTTAGGGCATGAGGGGTGTGCCTTGCGCTGGCCGCTAAAAATCAATCTCCAGGGGTGGTGAGACGATGGCGCCGCCCTGGCACGTTGGCTCTCCGGCGCCTTCTACGATGACGCGGCGTCCCTCAACTCTTAACCGCCCTTGGGCAAACCACTGCACGGCCTGCGGGTAGATTTTATGCTCCCATTGTAGGATCCGGTGGGCCAGGGTCTCCCCGTCGTCGCTCTGAAGCACGGGCACTGCAGCTTGGATAATGATTGGCCCGCGGTCGAACTCTTCATCGGCAAAATGCACCGTGCAGCCGGCCACCCGCACCCCGTACTCCACCGCCGTCCACTGTACTTCCACGCCTGGAAAGGCCGGCAGCAGCGCCGGGTGGATGTTCATCACCGCCATCGGATATGCCCGCAGTACCTCCGGGCCTAGCCGCCGCATGTACCCAGCCATGCACACGAGCCCCACGCCGTGCTCCTTCAGCACTTGCACGTGCATCCGGTCGGCTTGCATGTACTCCGGGGAGTCGTTTCGGCCCACCCGTACGTAGACCGCCGGAATGCCGTGGCGCTTGGCCCGCTCCAGCGCAAAAGCGTCGGCCTTGTTTGAGATTACCACAGCTACTTCGGCGCTGATCTTGCCGGCCTCACTGGCATCTATCAGGCTTTGCAGGTTGCTGCCTCGCCCGGATACGAGCACGCCGATTCTTAGCTTCTCGCCCATCGAAGCTAACCCCTGTGACGCGAAATGTAGAAGCTTATTCACCGGCGCAGGCGGTCTTCCCTTCTTTTCAAAGGCCCGCGTTAGGGCCGATTGGCTCTTGGAGCGTCGCGCCGTGCCCAGGAAACCGTGCAGCCGGAAAGCCACCTCCGACTTACGAGCAACAATGGGGGCCTTGCCCAGAGGGGTGAGAATGACCTGCTCCTCGCCCGCCGGGCCGAGCGACCCGAGGCAATCGGGGATGCAATCAAAAAGGAAGCGCCGCCCGCTCGCCGAAGGCGGAAGCCACGAAGAGGAACGCATAGCGTGCCAGCGGAAAGGTGTCCCATATAGCCGGGTAATTCTCTTTCTCTCTCGTCAACATCCTAGTCGTCTTCGTCGCTGTATAATCGGCCGGACCGTTGGTACGCTCGCAAAGGGACGGTGGTTTCGGATGAGCGTCGTAGAGACCTGTCGGGGATGTGCATTGTGCTGTCTTCTGCTGACGCTGGCGCAACTGGTCGGCATGTCGGCCAACGCCCAGGAGAAGCCCCCAGCGCCACGGCCCGGCGATTTGGTCCTCAGCACGGACTTCGACACGCCCGAGGAACGGCAGGCGTGGTCTCAAGCTCTGTTCGCCACGTGGGTGGAGGGATACCAGGGCACCACCTCCCTGTGCGTCACCGTACCTGCGGATCGGGCCCAGGAAGCTTCTATGGTCCGGATGCCCTTGGACCTCGAGCCCTACCGCGGCTATCGTCTGTACTTTGAGTGCATGGCAAAGGCCGAGGGCGTAAGCAAGCCTTCCAAGCCTTGGCTCGGGGTAAAGTTCATGCTGCACTATAATTCCCCGACGAATGGGCCCTTTTGGAAAAATCAGGACAACGTCTACGGGACTTTCGATTGGCAGAAACTCTCCTTCACGGCGCCAATTGCGAGCGACGCCACCGACGGAGAGATTTACCTGGGGCTGCAGGATAGTTCTGGCGTCGTCTGGTTCGACGCCATCCGAGTGACGGTTTACAAAGGGCCGCCGCCCCCGCGTCCCCAACCTCCAGCCAATCCCGGTCCGGTCTTCAAAGGCCATGATTTGCCTCGCCTGCGGGGAGTGATGTCCCCCAACGTCTTCCGCGATGAAGACCTGCGTGTCCTGGGCCTGGAGTGGAAAGCCAACCTTATCCGATGGCAGATAACCCGCAACTGGGGGCAGGCTGGCACCGACCGTGACCTGGACGAGTATGACCGCTGGTTCGAGGGAAAGTTGGACGATCTGGACAAGGCCGTGGAGGCGTGCCGGCGCTACGGCATCAAGGTGGTGGTGGATATGCACTCGCCCCCAGGGGGAAGGTACCAAAACGGCGAGCTGGCTATTTTCCATGAAGCGGTTTATCAGGACCACTTCGTGGCCCTCTGGGAGAAAATTGCGCGCCGCTACAAGGGCGAGCGGGCCATCTGGGGCTACGACTTGGTCAACGAGCCGGTCCAGAACGTTCCATCCCCGCCCGGCGTGGCGGACTACCTGCAAGCCCAGGTGCGGGCCGCCCGCGCCATCCGTGCCATTGACCCCGACGTAACGATTTTCATTGAGGCCAACGAGTGGGATTCGCCCTACGGTTTCCGTGAGCTCGAGCCGGTAGACGTGCCTAATGTCGTCTACCAGGTCCACATGTACGTGCCCGGGGAGTTCACTCACCAGGGCGTCGGCGGCTCTCCCACAGGCGTTGCTTACCCCGGTGAGATAAACGGCGTCAGATGGGACAAAGAGCGGCTTCGAGAAGTCCTGCGGCCCGTCAGGGAATTCCAGCTAGCTTACAACGTCCACACCTACGTAGGGGAGTTCAGCGCCATCCGATGGGCGCCAGGAGCCGTGGACTACCTGCGCGACTGCATTGAGCTGTTCGAGGAGTACGGCTGGGACTGGAGCTACCACGCCTACCGCGAATGGGATGGCTGGAGCGTCGAACACAGCAGCGACCCTAACGACCACCAGCCAACCCGCGAGCCAACAGACCGCATGCGGCTGCTGCTGGAGTGGTTCAGTCGCAACGAAAAGCCCCAGATGTGAGCACGCGAGGTCCATTGTCGGCATCCGCAGCCCATTGGGCAAGTGGGGCCTGCGCCCTACAAGCTCGCTGGACCCGCTGGGCACCTCGCACTCACGGGCTTCGGTTGGCTGTGTGGGCAGAGATTTTTCCGGTGAGGGCACGCGTTCTTCTTCCTGGCTCCTGTGCTTTCTGACAAGGCCCTGCCTCGTCATTTCATCGTGTTTTGGTTTTCCCTTTCCTTCGCCTGACCGTCGGCGGGCAGCCCAGTCCCTTTCTCGCCAGGCGAGTTCTTCGTCGGCCTTCGCAACTGCAAACCGGTCCTCAAGAGCATGCACGGCTCGGCGCAAGGAACTTCACGCCACTGGTCGGTCCCGCCCGCGTTGCCTGTAAGCCAGTTGAACTGTAACCTTGGCAGCGTCATGTCCCTACCGGACGCACTGAAGTCTGTTTCGTCCGACGGCCAGAATTCTCCGAGGCCGCCAGTTCTTGCTATCACTGGTCCTACGGCCGTCGGCAAGACGGCGCTGGCTCTCGCCGTCGCTGCTGAAGTCCCGGCAGAGATAATCTCAGCCGACGCCATGGCCGTTTACCGTGGTATGGACATCGGCACAGCTAAGCCCACGCCCAGCCAGCGCGCCCGCGTCCGCTTCCATCTCCTTGACTGCGTAGGCCCCGAGGAGTCCTATAGCCTTGCCCGCTTTCTCGATGAGGCTCGAGCTGCCGTTGCCGCCATATACCGCCGCGGCCGTTTGCCTATCGTCTGCGGAGGTACAGGACTGTACGTCTCGGCTCTTCTGCGGGGCTACTCTCTTGTTCCGCAGGACCCTGTGGCTGCGCACTCGATTCGGGCTGAACTGCTGCGTCGTCTGGAGGCCGAGGGCTTGGAGGCCCTGGTGGAGGAACTTTTGGCGCGTGACCCAGAAGCCGCTACCGCCGTTGACTTGCGCAACCCGCGCCGCGTGCTTCGTGCCCTGGAAATCTCGCTGCTGGCTGGCCGGCCAATCGTCGAGGCACGCACCATGGCCTCGACGCCTCCCTTCCGCAGTGTCTGTGCGGTCGTTGTCTGCCCCCGCCCAATGCTTTCTCGCCGCATAGATGAGCGCGTCGAGGCCATGCTCGCTGCTGGCTGGCTGGACGAAGTGCGGCGGCTTCTTCAGGAGTACGGCTCAGCCCGCAGCTTCCGGGACGCCATTGGCTACTCGCGTCTGGCGGCGTATCTGCGGGGCGAGATGCGCTGGGAGGACGCTGTCGCTGCCATAAAACGCGAGACCCGCCGCTACGCGAAGCGCCAGCTTACCTGGTGGCGGCGAGATACCCGGGCCTGGTGGATGGCCTGGGAGACTCCTCTGGATTTCCGGACTATTGCTGTTCATCTCATCCGTACAGCCCGGACGCTCAGAGGCGGGCGGGACTAACCCGATTCCTCTTCCAACTTCCGCAGACGCGCAAAGACCAACCACTTGACAATCGAACATATATTCGCTATATTGGGAATCGATACGGATGGCTGTGCGCTGCAAGCCACGTCCATACCCGTTGCCGCCGCCTGGTTGCAGCCGCCGTGCAAAACGCTGGGTGCCACTGGCCGCTGACGGAGTATGTTCCTCTGGTGGTGTGCGAGTCAGCGGCGCAGGGAAGTGAGCGGGATGAGATTCGCGTCGCTTGAGGCCTTTGGTCTCCACGAGGATATTCTTTCAGCCTGGGATGAGGCTTTCGGCACGGAAATGCTGCCAATCCAGGAAAAGGCGGTGAGAGCAAGCCTGCTGTTGGGGCGGAGCGTACTGTGCGTGGCGCCGGCTGGGGCAGGGAAGACAGTCGTCGCTGAGATGGCCATCGCTTGCGCTATCAAGAAACGGGGGCGCGCCTGGTACCTCGTTCCCACCCGCGCTCTTGGCGAACAGAAGTACGCGGACCTCTCGGCCCGCTTCTCCGTGGCTGGCCTGCGCGCCTACATCACCACCCGCGACCATTCCGACGCCGACCAGCTACTGCTAAGGGGTGAGTTTGACCTTGCCGTGGCGGTGCCGGAGAAAATGCGGGCTCTTGCCAAAACCAACCCTGGCCTGATAACCCAGGCGACCCTCGTGGTGGTGGATGAGCTGCAGCTCTTGGGGGATAGCGAGCGCGGCCCGGTTCTGGAGCTGCTGTTGGCCGATTTGCTGACCTTCGGTCGTGCCCAGATTGTGGCGCTTGCTGCGGCAGCGGCCAATGCTACCTCTCTTGCTGGCTGGTTGCGTGCCGAGCTTGTTGAGGACCGCCTCCGACCGGTTGAGCTTCGCCTTGGTGTCGTCGCCAGCGGTACGTTTACGTACCGCGAGCATAACTCCGGCCGATGGGGAAAGGAGACCATCCAGTACCAGCCACTGGACGATAGCCTCGGCGGTCATCTGGCAGGTCTTGCCCTCGCCTTCGCATCGCGAGGCGAGCAGACTCTGGTCTTCGTCCGCGACCGCGCCGGCGCCAATGCCTTAGCCACTCGCCTGGCGGACGCCCAAGTTCTTCCGTGCGCCGACCGTTTGCTCTCCCGCCTGGCCGCCTGCGAGCCGACGCAGAGCACGAGCTTTTTGCGAGAACTCGCCGCCGGCGGAGTCGGTTTGCACCACAGCGACCTGCAGGCACCCGCGCGTGCTGCTGTGGAGGAGGCCCTGGCCAGCGGAGAGCTGCAGCTCGTAGTGTGCACGTCCACTCTCGCCGCGGGCCTCAATCTACCTGCCCGCAACGTCATCATTGACCCCGTGCAGTGGCAGACATCCGCTGGCCCGGTTTCGCATCCTGCTCAGGTACCACTGCCCTTGGCAGACCTTCTGGCTATGGCTGGCCGCGCAGGGCGGCTCGGCCACGGCGACCGTTTTGGCAGAGCAATGCTACTGGCCGCCACGCCCGTTCAGCGTGAGGCGCTACTTGACGCCTATGTTCGCGCTGAGCCGCCCCCCATCGAGCCTGCCTTGCTTCGCCTGCCGCCTGAGGACATGCTTGCGGCCCTCGGCGTCTCTGCCTGCGCCGCCGAGCATGGCCTCGACGCCGCCTGGCGTGCCACCTTCAGCTCCCGCCTCACGTCTGCCCAAGAGGCTCCGTGGCGGCAGGCTTTTTCGTCCCTGGAGCGTGCAGGCTTCTTTGATGCCCAGCAACGCCCGACCGCCCTCTTGCGGGCGGCTGCGGGCGGGAGCGCCAGCGTGGCGACGCTGGCGTGGCTCAAGCGGTTCGCCGATGCCGGCCCCCAGGGCGGGGACTGGCTCGACTTGCTCGCTCTTGCTTGCTCGGCGCCCCAGATGGCGCGGCTTCCCTTTGCCTTCAGCCGCGCTGAGCTGCGCCACGTGGATTACGTAGCTGAGCTTTTTCGCTGGGGTGGGGAGCGTGGCCTTGGCGGCCCGGTCATGGCCGCGGTCTTTCATTCACCCAGTTTGTCGCTCAACGCCCGCCAGCGCGCCGCCAAACTGGCGCTGGCCATACTTCATTGGGCCAGCGGCCAGTCTGCTGCCGAGGTTGAAGCCGCCGTTCAGATTCCTGCCGGCCGCCTCGAAGCCCTCGCCAGCACCGCCGCTTGGCTCATGGATGTCGCCGTCTCGATGGCTGGCGCGGCTGGCTGGAGTGACCCGTCCGTTCAGGCCCTGCGCGACGCGGCGCGGGCCGTTCGCCTCGGTCTACCACCCGGCGACGCCATACCGGAGCAGCCAGTCCCTGCACGGTTGTCGCAGGCTCTGTTGACCCATCTCGGCCCCGGCCAGCGCGAGTGCTTTTCTGCGCAGCCAGCTCGCGTCTCGCAGCCGGCGGCGGAGAAAATTTCGGCGGCCGGCACTTGTACGGCGGTCGTAGATGGCCCGACCAACCTCTCCGAGCCTACCGCGCCGGTAATTGACCTGGACGACGCCAACCCTGACCGCGCTAGGGTGCTGGGGGTTGAGGTGCGATTGACGACGACTCAGTTTCGTCTGCTCTGGCGTCTCGCCGAGGAGCCAGGGAACTTCGTGCGCTACCGCCCGCTGATTTCGTTTCTTTTTGGCGCCGAAGAGTATGAAGGGCCTCACCAAGTATATGCGCACCTGAGCCGTCTGCGTGCCAAGCTCCGAGACGCCGCCGGACAGGACGCCGAAAAATGGCTCGTTACGCTACGGGGAGTGGGCATCAAACTTGATCTACCAGCGGACCGGGTGCGGCTTCGTAGGTCGCCCGCTGGGGTTGCTGCCTGACGTACTCACAGGCCAGGGTGGGGGAGAAGTCGCCACCTCGGCAGGCTCCCCGTTGACTGCCCAGTGCTCCCTTTGCCCTCGCCGCGGGGAGGGCACGTCTGGCCTAGGCTAGCCCGGCTTCTTCGAGAAGGTCACGGAAGAGGATTGCGTTCTGGACGGCCTGCGCCTGGTAGTGATTATTGAAGTATGCGTAGACGACTTTGGCTCGTTCCGCAAGCGCCTGCACCTTCGGCACCCACTCCGACAGCTCTTCGCGGGTGTAAAGGTAATCGTACCGCTGCCACGCCTGTTCATGCTCCCACCATTTCTCTGCGTTGCGGCCGTGGAAGCGCACGTAGCCTTCGGCCGACGTCGCCCTCGCCACGGGCGGCATCAGCCCACGCAGCCGCGGCTCGTCCACGCAGCAAAACCCGAACCCAAGTTCTTCCAGCAGCTCGAAGGTCTCTTGCCCTATCCATGCGCGGTTCCTGAACTCCACCACGGTCGGCAGATTGCCAATCCGCTCCCGAAAAATTTCCAGCCAGCGCATGCTTTCCTCGTCGGGCTTGAACGACCACGGATACTGCGCCAGTACCGCACCCAGCTTACCCTCTTCCCCTAGAGGCGCCAGTGCCTGGCGGAAACTTGCAAAGGCCGCATCATCCGCGTCCCGCGTATGGGTCATGGTGGAGTGGGCTTTCACGGAAAACCGGAAGCCGTCGCCGACTTTCCGCGCCATCGCTCGCATCGTGCCCGCGTCTGGCATCTTGTAGTACGTGTAGTTGACCTCGACCGTGTCAAACATCTGGGCGTAGTAAGTGAGGTATTCAGCGCGGCTCATGTCCACAGGGTAGAACTTGCCCACCCAGTCTTCATAGCTGTAACCGCTTGTGCCAACGTAAACGCGCGGCACGGTTTCACCTCTGCTTTGGCTCAGCCCGCAATGCGCACCTGTGCGCTGCCAGGCCCGCGTGCCTGCATTGGTCTTTGTTCCTCTCTCGGGTCCAGGACCTGCCCGCCCAGCAGACCGGTGAACTCTCCGTCGTCTACCGAAAGGACGCCATTGACGATGACGTACCGGATGCCTTTGGCTAGCTGGTGGGGGTCCTCAAAGGTCGCCGTGTCATGGATAGCTTCTGGGTCGAATAAAACGATGTCGGCCGCGTATCCGGGACGCAGCAGGCCGCGGCTGCGCAGACCTAAGCGGGAAGCCGGCCAGGACGTACACTTTCGGATGGCTTCGGGCCACTCCAACAGGCCTTCGTCGCGCACGTAGTGGCCCAGAAACCGCGGGAAGGCGCCGTAAGAACGCGGATGCGGCTTGCCGCGTGAAGTCGGTCCCTGCGGGCACAACGCCATGCCGTCGGTGCATATACTCCCCAAGGGATGCGTCAGCGCCAGCCGTACGTCTTCTTCGCTCATACTGAAAAACACGGCATTCACTTGCCCGCGCGCTGCTACAAGCATGTCCACGGCCAGCCCGAGGGCATCTCCGTTTACCTTTTCCGCTGCTGCAGAAAGAGTCATCCCTTCCGCCCAGCCATACTCCTCGGCCTCCACCTGGGCAAGAAGTATGTTTTCGGCGCCGATACTGAGAAATCCTCGCCCGCTTCGGTAGTCCTCGCGCAGCCGCTGCACAACTTCGGGCCGCTGTAGCAGCTTTATGGCGCTGTCTTGCCCTTCGGCCAGTAGCCAGTCGGGCAAGGTTGCGGCTAAGAAGGTGGAGCTTGCCTTGTAGGGGTAGACGTTGAAGGCCACATCCACGCCCTGGCGCCTTGCTTCTTCGACCGCCGCCAGCGCGTCACGCATCTTTCCCCAGTTTCCCCGGCGGGACGCCTTCAGGTGTGCTATTTCAATACGAACTGGCTGGCGCGCGGCTAGCGCCAAGCTCTCAGCGATGCTTTCCAGCAACTGCTCGCCCTCACTGCGCATGTGTACGGCCAATGTCTTGCCCGCCGCAGCCGCCGCAAGCCTGCCCAGAGCCTCCGTTGGCCATCGGCTGAGAGGCTCGTAAGCCAGCCCCAATGACAGGCCCCACAATCCCTCCAGTGCTTCTCTCTCTAACTCGAGCCTTCCTTGCTTGGCCTCCCTGTCCATCTCCAGCGCCGCCACGTTCCCTCCCAAAAAAGGGCACACGTTTAGTCCCAGCGGTTCCCGCCTTAGCTCCGTCAGATAACCGGTGGCGTCGCGCCAGGTGATTTCGACTGCTGCCCACGAGTAGGCCAGAAGCGCTCGGAACTCTTCGTATCGTGCTGCCGGCACGGGGAACGGCGACATACCGCACTGTCCACTGGCCTCGGTCGTTATGCCTTGGAGGAGCTTGCTGAGGCCTCTTCGGTCGGCCAAGAGAGACAGGTCCGAATGGCCGTGGATGTCAATGAAGCCCGGGCAGGCGAACAGGCTGGTGGCGTCAATCTCTCTCGCCGCGCCGCCGCAGGTTCCGAGGGCCACGATGCGCCCGCTCCGCACCAGAAGGTCGCCGCGGAACCCAGGTGCACCAGAGCCGTCGAAAATGGTCGCGCCCCGGATTGAGAGCTCGCCTTCGGGAATGCGTGGGGCCACGACCCGTTTCATCCCTGCTGAGCCTCATTTTCGAGGACTGTCTTCCGCTGCATAACCGCATTTACTACCAGGGCCGCCGCGAACTCCAGCGACATCCGTTCCGTGTTGATGACAAGGTCGTAAAGCAGCGGTGAGTCCAAATCCTGCCGGAAGTTAATGCGACCGAACCGCTGCCGCTTTGCGTCAGTCTCCATCACCAGCCGGCGGGCCTGACGTTCCGTCAGCTTTTCGAGTTCGGCCACGCGCGCCACGCGCACCTCCAGCGGCGCTACCACCCGCACGCGGAAGGACTGTGGCAGCAGACATGCCCCGCCGCGCCCCACGATAACGGCTCGCCCGCGGTTGGCTATCTCCGTGAGGATTTCTTTAAGTATGCGCCTGTAGGTTGCAGTCACGGGCGTGCGTTGCAAGGCACCCCGCATTATGCCCTCAATCGCCGACGGTACCTGCTCGTCCCATCCTTCCACATGCCTCAGCTCAGCCTTTAGCCGTTCTGCCATGGTCTCAAGTATCTCCCTGTCCCACAGCCGGAAGCCCAGTTGCTGCGCTACCAGCTTGGCCACCGTGGTTCCGCCGCTACCAATCTCCCGCGAAATCGTCACCACGTCCCACGCCATAGGCCGAGCGCGTTCGTCTTTCCAGAACCTCTCCGCCACCTCCCGGTCCAGCCTCCAGCGGGCCAGGCTTCTACTTGCCAGGTCGGGCCTCCTAGCCATCCCGCTTCCCTCCAATCGGCATTGTGGCCATAACCGAAAAGATGCGCTCACAGGGCTTCCAACAACCGCCAGAAAGCCGCCGCCTGCGTCATGAGGACCGCTTCTCCCGTCCCCCAGCCCGCTCGCAGGCAGATAGTACCCCCGAAGGAACGGGCACGCAGGTTAGATAAGAGTTCCTTCACCTGCCCCTCGCCCTGGCCCACCGGCACGTAATCTTCTCTCAGCGGTGCCCCAGGCCCACAACCGTCGCATACATACAGTTGCCCCAAGTACCGCTTGAGCTTCCTTTTGACGTAGGCTTCTAGCACCGGCCGTTCTCCGGCCTGGGCGAGGTGAGCGGGATTGAGGGCCAATTTCGCCGTGCCTTCGGGCAGGCTTTCCAGCAGCGCCGCGCACCCTGCGGCGCTAGATAAGGGCGTCCCTGGTACGTTCTCCACGAGCACTTCTACCTCCGCCGCCTCTGCCGCTGGCCTAAGCTCGCAAAGGAATTGCCGCGCATTTTCTGTCCACACTTGGGTATCTGCTGCCGCTGCGGTTGGACTGAGCACGATTTGGCGCGCCCCGAGCCTCTGTGCCACGTCGAGCAAGGGCTGCAGGTTTGCCGTTGTGGTTGGGTTCCAGTCCTGCGCCGGCAGGCTCCAGGCAACGGAGTAGAGTCGAGCCTGGGCCTCGTGCAGCGCCTCAGCAGCGTCGAGCTGAGCCGTCTCTCCACCCTCGACGAGCGCCCTCATCAGCGCTGCGCCTAGCTCTACATCCCGCACCCCTGCCCGCGCCAGCACTTGCAGGCTCCAGGGCAGGTCTTGCAGTTTGCGGCTGACGTCGTCGGCCACCGCCGTCAGCGTGAAGGCCTCCTCGGCCAGCCTGACGCGCCGGATGGCTGCCCGATGCCGCAGGCAGTCGTCGCAGCGCGGGTTGCTGCACAGCACCGCGGTGGGGTCACGCCGAAGGGCCAAAATAAGAAGCTCTAGCGCCTTACCCGCATGAATCAGGCTGCATATAGCCGTCCCGACCTTGCCCTGCCGCATCGCTCCAGTGTCGAGAAAGAGGCTGTCGAGAGAGAGGAAATCTCTGTGCCCGCGCGGGAAGCGGCACACTTGCTTTTTGCGAATCTCTCCCGTGCTCGGGTCGCGGTAGTCAGCCACCACCGTGGCCAGATATGGCACGTCCACGAGGTCCTCCGCCACGTGCAGGAGCACGTTGCTGTTCTGGTCCACGCCGACCAGCAGCACGTAGCCCTGCGGATGGCGCGCTATTTTGTTCCACGGAGAACCTGGGGCAAAGGGTGTTGTCTCTTCGATATGTCCGGCGACCAGTTCCTCAGCAAGGGGGCCTAAGGCACAAACTGAGTGCGTGGGATGCAAACTTCTGCGCACCCCTGGCCATGTCCGGAAGGCTTCCGCGATGGCACCTGTGGTCGCCGGGGAGGTCGCCGCGTCGAATAGCTCTTCCGGCTCCCCGAAGGCGGGCATGGCCAGTGTCCCCTCGGGGCCTATCGCGTCCAGCAGTGCTTGGATGACCGCCGCGGCACCTCCCTCGACCTGCCCTAGGGCTGAGAGGCTGGCATGCACCATGAGCACCATCCCCGGCCTCACGCCAAGAGCGCGTAGTCCCGAGACGATTTCCGCTCTTGTCAGGGCCATCTCAGTCCCCCGTGCTTCCTGGTGGTTTACCCATGGGCTACTCGAAGACCGCCCCGGCGGGCACCACCGTTATCCCGCTGGGACCGGTAACGAACCTCTTGGCGTCCCGTGCTCGGTCGTGGCCGATGGTATAGCCTTGGGGTATACGGAGCTTCTCATCAATGATGGCGCGGTAGATACGCGCGCCCGGTCCTATGTCCACGTCGTCGAAGACGATGCTCTCGACCACCTCAGCTCCTTCGCCAACCCGCACGCCCGGCGAGAGGATGGAACGTTCAACGAGACCGCCCGACACCACACAGCCCTCGCACAACAAACTGTCGCTTACCACCGCGTGCCTGCCCAACACCGTCTTGGCCGGTGGATAATGCCCCCGCGCCGTGTATAGCGGCCACGTCTCATCATATAGGTCCAACCCAGGAGTGACTGCCACCAGGTCCATGTGGCTCTCCCAGTAGCTTTCGATGGTGCCGATGTCGCGCCAATACGCGGGCTTGCCAGTCTCTGGTTCCACGAATTCATAGGCGTAGACCGCTTCGCCTCGCCTGACCATCGCCGGTATTATGTCCTTGCCGAAGTCGTGGGAACTGTCCTGGGTGGCATCACGCGCCACCTCTTGGGCCAGCATCCGCGTGTCCCACACGTACACCCCCATATTCACCAGGCACTCCTGTGGCCTGTCGGCCAGAGTCTGTGGCTCTGCCGGCTTCTCCTCAAAGCTTATTACGTGGCCTTCCCCGTCGGTCGTCAGGACACCCAGGTTGCGCCCTTCCTCCTTCGGCACGGCCACCGTCGCCACCGTTAGCGCTGCCTTCTTGGAAAGGTGGTAGGCAATCATGGGGCGGTAGTCCATCTTGTAGGCGTGATCGCCCGATAGCAGCACAACCAGGTCCGGTCGTTCCTCCTGGAGCACATAGAGGTTCTGGAAGACGGCGTCGGCGGTGCCGGCGTACCAGCGGTTGCCGGCCATGCGTTGGGGGGGTAGCACCTCTACCGCCTCCCCAAGCTCCTCCGACAGCAGGCGTCCGCATCCACGGCGCACGTGATTCAGCAGCGAAGTCGAAGCGTATTGGGCTAGCAGGTAAATGCGCCGCAGCCCTGAGTTGATGCAGTTGGAGAGGGTGAAGTCAATGATGCGGTAGGCGCCGCCGAAGCGTACCGCGGGCTTGGCCCGCCGTTTCGTCAGCGGATAAAGCCGCTGACCTTCTCCTCCGGCCATCACCATGACCAGGCATCGGCCAAAGGCTGCCACGTCTGGCGTGCCGCGGGCCGGGTGCCCCATTAGCCGCCCTCCTCTTCCCCAAGGGCCTCCTCCCGCTCTAGTCGCCGAGCCGCCTCCGGTACGGGTATCCCCCGCTTTTCCAACGCTTCCCGGATGGCCCGCAGCAGTTCGGCTTGGCTGGCCTCCTTCGTGACGTAGGCTTCGGCCGCCCAGGTCATGAAGTCATCACGGTACGACGAGTACGCAGTATAGATGATGATTGGAAGCTGGCGGTTCAGGTCGAGGAGTCGGCTTAGGGCTTCGATGCCGTCCATGCCCGGCATGGCGATGTCCAGCAGCACGAGGTCAACCGGCTGCTCGGCGACCACCCGCAGCGCCTCTGGCCCGCTCGCTGCTGCCAGCGCTTCGTAACCAGCCAGCTCCATCAACTGCTGGTGAAGTTCCCTGCGGTGCTCGTCGTCGTCAACTATCAGTATGACCGTTCGCTGTGCTTGTGCTTCGCTCATGCGCTGTCCCTCCCGGCGGTTTCGGCGGGCTTGGCCCCGACGCTCTTCGGCCCGTTGCCAAACGGCCCGTAGGGACTGCGTCGGAATACTACGGAGGCCACTGCGGTCGGGGTCGGATTGCTTGGAAATTCGATTGTAAACACGCTTCCCTCGCCGACCTTGCTACGCACCGATAGTCGGGCGCCGTGTTGCTGCACTATGGCTTGACTCAGCGCCAGGCCCAGCCCCGTGCCGGTCGGCTTGGTCGTCATAAAGGGAGCGAAGATGCTATCTATCCTCTCGGGCGGGATGCCCACTCCCGTGTCCTCGACGTCTATTGCTACGCCCCCCTGCGAACTGCGCGCCCGCAGCGTAAGTCGGCCTCCCGTCGGCATTGCCTCCAGTGCATTGCGGATCAGATTCATCAAGGCCTGTCTCATCAGCGCTTCGTCAATCATTAGTGCCGGCAAGTCCGGCTCGGCTTCCACCCGCACCTCCACGTGCGCAGCCTGCGGGTCGTTCTTACAATGTTCTGACAGCTCTTGCAGCAGGTCTGCTGGCGCCATGGGCTGTAACACTAGTTGCCGGGGCCGGCTGAACTCCAATAGCTCTGCCAGTATCCGTTCCAGGCGCTCCACTTCTTCGCGGATGATGCGGGCGTTGCGCCTCACGCGCTCTGGGTCGTCGGCGCTACGCTGCAGTATCCCCGCAAACCCCCCTATCGTCGCCAGGGGGTTGCGTATTTCGTGTGCTACTATGGCAGACATCTGGCCGATTGCCGCCAGTTGGTTCGACCTGACCAGCTCTTCCTGTGTCCGTGCGAGCTCTTCCGCCCTCTGTCGCTCGCGCTCGTGGGCTTGAGCTCTGTCTATGGCCAGGGCTGCGTGGTTGGCCAGGGCGGTCAGCAGCGCGATGTCATCTTCGCGAATGGGCTGGCCCGTCACGAAGTTGTCCGCGATGGCCACCCCGATCGGCTTGTCTTGCACCAGCATTGGCGCCACCACGAACTCCTCCACCTGGAGCACGTCCCGCAGCCCGGGATCTACCCGGTCGTCTTGGGAAGCCTTTGTGACGTGGACCGCTGTTCCTCGTGCCAGCGATAGCACAGGCAGATGCTCTGTGTCCGTCAGCGGGAACACCATCTTTTCCACCACTTTGGCCAGCGGCCTCTTCTCCGGCGGCGGCAGCCTGTCGTAGTCCCGCATGAAATCCTCAATGCTGTGGTATTCGCCAGCCAACTGAGACCAGATCTTGTAGGCCTCCTCTCTGCTTTCCGGCCCAACCGCCATCTGGCCCGCCAGCACTCCTTGCTCCTCGTCCACCAGCAGCAAGAAAGCTCGGTTGAATCCCAGGCCTGCCGAGCCGCCTGCCGTCATGCCCGTGAGGATTGCATATAGAAGCCGTGGCAGGTCCTGTGCCTCCAGCATAGCCCGCATTACTTGCTGCAGGATCGTCCGCTCGTAGAGTTGGCGGTGTCGGGCCGTCACGTCCTCGATGGTCAGGATGACGTAGGGTTGGCCTTCCGGGCCGACACAGGGGTCCAGCCGCACGTCCACTATCCGCTCGCTATGGTCCGCCGTTGCCATCCGATAGCCCGACCAGCGAGCTGGTCGGCCCGTTTGTACTGCTGACGCGATTGCGCCCTCCAGGCCTGCCTCCGCCAAGATTTCCTGGGGGAACACTTCGTTCAGCCTGCGCCCAACCACTTCTTCGCGTGTCATCCCGCGCGCCTGGTAGTAGGCGGGATTGGCATGTACTATGCGCAGGTCCTGGTCGAGAACGAGCATTCGCAGCGGTATGGCGTCCACTACGCTGCGGAAAAACTGCCGTTGGCCTTCCAGTTCTCGCAGTTGGTCTTCAACTTGCCGGCGCAGGTCGTCGGCCAGGGTTGCCAGTTTTCGCGATAACTCCACGCGGTCGGTGACGTCGGCGAGCGCCAGGTGCACGATTTCGCGTCCTGCATGGCGGAACTTGCCCGCCACTGCCTGCAGATACCGCGTCCCGTCCTTCGTCTCCAGCGTTGCCTCGAAGTTCAGGAGTTCCTCCGGCCCGAGCTGCAGTATCTTTGGCCATTCGTGCTCCGCCAGGTCGGGAAGCACTTCTGCCAGTGGTGTACCCTTGAGAGCCTCAGCATCCCGACCAACCAAGGCTGCTGCCGTGCGGTTTGCCCGCAGGATAGCTCCGCTTTCCGAATCGGCGATGATAATGGCCTTCCCCACCGCTTCGTAGATTCTCTCGAGCAGGCTCTGAGCGGTCTCGGCCTTTTCCTCGAGGGCTCGGGTGTGCAGCGCCTCCACCCGCCGCCGTAGCAGTTCCACGGCCTGCCGCCCAACTTCTCGCAGCTTGGGCTCCGTGTATCCTTCTTCTGCGAGCAGTCTTTCCAGCGCCCGCTCGAGGGCTACAAAGACTTCCTGCACGCGGTCCTCGCCGGTGTGGTCTTCGAGGCTCAGTTGGGCGGCCTGGGCCACCAAGGCCTCATCCGGCGCGCCGCGAAGCACGCTCACCAGCGCCCGCGTTAGCACCGGCGGCTGCAGTGGCTTGGCCGGTGCTTCCCCTTGTGCGCCGGCATCCTCAAGCCCCGACACGGCCAGCCCGCAAAGGCTCTCCGGCGCACACACGTCCAGTTCCTCCAGCCAATCCCGCGTCAGCTCCGCCAGCCTTTGCCAGCGCCGTTCAATCAGGTCCGCCAGCTCCTGCGCTGTCGCTCCCGTGATTGCCCTCATGGCTTTCTATCTCTGCCGCCTGGCAATCCCTATGCTACCGACTGTTGCTCGCTGGCCAGCTCGTGGGCTGCTGCCAGTTCCTGAGCGGCCTTCTCCGGCTGCTTGATGTTGATATAAAAGCCCGTCCCCCACTCGAACCCCGCCATCTTCGTCAGCCGCGGTATCAGCTCGATGTGCCAATGGTAGTCGTATTCGATGGTTCCCCAGTAGTCCGGGCGTCCCGGCCGAGGCACGGTATTGGGCGCGGTCTGCAGCACCATGTTATAGGGCACGTTCTTGCCCGTCTTTTTTTCGCCGAGCAGCGCAAAATACCGCTTGAGGACGTCCTGCAGAATTGCCACCAGCGAGTGTTTCTCCTCGTCGTCCATAACCAAAAAGTCGTACTGGTGGCGCTTGGGATAAATGACAACCTCGTAAGGAAATCGCGCCGCGAAGGGTACCAGGGCGAGGAAGTGGGCGTTTTGCGATACCACTCGCCGGCCGTCAAACACCTCCTGGTCTATGATGTCGCAGACCAGGCAGCGCTCCTTGGCCCGGAAGTACTCCAGGGCGGCCGTCAGTCGGTCCTTGACCAGCTTGGGTACCACTGGTAGGGCTATTACCTGCGAGTGCGGGTGCTTGAGCGACGCGCCCGCCGGCACCCGGTAGTTGCGGAATATGACCACGTGCCGAAACCGCGCGTCTCGGCGCAGGTCTTCCAGTCTTTGCTTATAGGCGTCCAGCACGAGTGCCACCTGCTCGGGCGGCATGCTGCGCAACTGCGCCTCTTCGTCGGGCGTTTCGATGATAACCTCGTGTGCCCCAACCGCCGGCATTAGGTCGTACATGCCCATGGCCTTGCGGTGCAGTTGCAGGTCGGCGTCAAAGGCCCTGTATTTGTTCGGCACCACCCGCACGACCCACCCAGGTCCATTCGCCTCGCCTCCGTGGGGCCGCACGGCGTAAATCTCCGGTGGCGTCATTTGTTCGTTGCCCGGGCAGAAGGGACACGCGCTTGGCTCCAGGTCTCGCTCATCGAACTGCCCCGAGGGCCTCCCCCTGCGGTCGGCTATGACTACCCAAATGCGCGTGAGGGGATCCCTGCGAAGCTCCGGCGGAAACTCCGGCTTGCCGTCTGACATAGGTGTCTACCTCCACCGTCATTGTAACGCAGCCTCAGAAGCCCTCACAACCGCGCGCCCAGGCCGCGTATCGTCCTCCTGCAGCCCCTTCTTTGACCTCGGCCCATGGGCGCTATATAATGCGGCCTGACCGCTTTATTCCTCCAGGGAGGCTCACTGATGGCCCGTATCACTCGCGCCTTGCTGAGTGTTTCCGACAAGACCGGCATCGTCGAGTTCGCCCGCGGCCTCAATGAGCTGGGCGTCGAGATTCTTTCCACCGGCGGCACCGCCAGGACGCTGACTGAGGCCGGCGTACCCGTCACCCCCGTGGAAGACTACACGGGCTTCCCAGAGATGCTCGACGGCCGCGTCAAGACGCTTCATCCCAAGGTCCACGGCGCGCTCCTTGGCCTCCGCGACAACCCGGACCACGTGGCCAAGATGCAGGAACACGGCATCATCCCCATAGACCTCGTGGCTGTGAACCTTTACCCCTTCCGCCAGACCGTCGCCCGGCCCGAAGTGACGCTTGAGGAAGCCGTTGAGAACATTGACATCGGTGGCCCGGCCATGCTGCGTTCGGCCGCCAAGAACTTTCGTTTCGTGACGGTTGTGTGCAATCCCGCTCGCTATCCCGACATCCTCGCTGAGATGCGGGCCACCGGCGGGGAGGTCAGCGAGGAACGTCGCCGCCTTCTTGCCCTTGAGGCCTTCCAGCATACCGCTCAGTACGATGCGGCCATCAGCGCGTGGCTCGCCCGCCGGTTCGTCTCGCCGGAGGGCCTGCCGCCCGTGCTCGTTCCCTGGCTGGAGAAGATTCAGGACCTCCGCTACGGCGAGAATCCTCACCAGGCTGGCGCCCTCTACCGCTTGGTCGGCGCTGCTGAAACCGGCCTGGCCGGGGCCGTCCAACTCCACGGCAAAGAGCTTTCCTATAACAATCTCCTCGACCTTACCGCCGCTCTCGAGGCCGCCCGCGACTTCGACGAGCCGACGGCCGTCATCATCAAGCATCTGAAGCCGTGTGGCCTCGCTTCTGCTGCCACCCTGCGCCAGGCTTTCGAGGATGCCTGGTCCGCCGATCCCTTGGCCGCCTTCGGCGGCGTCGTCGGCCTCAACCGCGTGGTTGACGTGGAAACTGCCAAAATCTTCGGCAGCAACGATTACCTGGCCGACGTCATCCTGCCGCGCTACCGCCACGAGTCCGGCGACGAGGAAGCCACCGTTCTTGCGGCCTTCGTCGAGGCCATCATTGCCCCAGGCTACGAGCCAGAGGCCCTTGAGATTCTTCGCGAGAAAAAGAATCTGCGCATCATGGCTCTTGAGGATTGGCAGGGCGGGCGGGGTCAGGACCTGGAGTTCCGCTCGATTCCCGGCGGTGCACTCGTTCAGACGCCCGACCTTCGTTTTGCTGCGCCTGAGGAACTGCGCGTCGTCACTCGCAAGCACCCCACGCCCGAGCAGATGGAAGCCTTGCTTTTCGCCGACCGTGTGGCCAAGCACGTCAAGAGCAATGCTATCGTCTTGTGCCAGGGGAAGCGTTTGGTAGGCTGTGGCGCGGGTCAAATGAGCCGCATTGACTCGATGCTTATCGCCGCGCGGAAGGCTGGCCGTCGTGCTGTGGGGTCAGTCTTGGCCTCCGACGCCATGTTCCCGGCACGCGACAACGTAGACGCGGCTGCCCAAACCGGCTGCGTTGCCATCATCCAGCCTGGTGGTTCCATACGCGACGACGAGGTCATCGCCGCCGCCGACGAACACGGCCTAGCCATGGTCTTCTCGGGCCTGCGGCACTTCTGGCATTAGGCTTGCACCCCCGCGCCTTAATTTCTTTCGGCGCGGGCACTCGCGGCCTCGGCCGCTGTGGCGACTTGGCCGCTGCGCCATGCGTCTGCCTACGCTCACACAAGCTACGCTGATTTGTCGTCCTAACCGTTTCGGCGCCTGGGCTCGGGCCGGCGACAGTCGCTTGTATCTCCACGTGCCCAACTCCGGCCGCTTACCCGAGCTTATGGCGCCCGGCGCGCGCCTCCTTTGGCACCCGCGCCCGGCCCCCGATCGCAAAACCGCCGGCGACGTAGTACTAGTCCGTCATGGGGCGGTCTGGGTGTGCGTAGACGCGCGTCTGCCACCCCGCCTTCTCTGCGAGGCTTTGCAGGCGCCCGATGGCCTCGCTCCCTTTGGGCGGTGTGCCGAAGCTGTCTTTGAGCCGTCCCTCGGTGCCGGCCGCGCCGACCTTGTCATTCGCTGCGGGCGCCGCCGCTTTATCGTCGAGACCAAGTCTGCCACTCTGAGCCGCGGCGGCCTGGCCATGTTTCCTGACGCTCCAACCGACCGCGGCCGTCGGCATCTCGCAGAGCTGACCGCTTTGGCCTACCGCGCCGCGTCCCTTCGCCCGGTCGTTGCTTTCATCTGTGCCCGGCCCGACGTCCGTGCTTTCTCTCCCGACCGTGCTGCCGACCCGGCCTTTGCCGAGGCCCTGCAGGCCGCCCACCGCGCTGGCGTCATCGTCGTGGCTTACCGCTGCGCCGTCTCCCGTTCTCATGTGGCCGTTGTCAACCGCATTCCCGTCCGGCTGCATCCCTGATTTTAGGCATGGCTTGCGGCGGCTGCTTGGGCTATGATTTATCCCAAGGCTGGCAGGTCTTTACAGCGTCCGGGATAAGGCCGGTTCTGCCTGATGTGGTGGTGGCAGGTGAAACCGCGGAAGACTTCTGCCGCTGAAGTCGTATCCTGACACGGTCGCTTTTGGCTCCGTCTCGCGTGACGGCTTTACGCCAGAAAGCGAGGTGCATGCGCTGGTTGAGTTCGGCCCGAGGCGCGGGTCACTTTGTCGGTTTGGCTGCTGGAAGCTATCGCCTGTTGGCTTTTGGCCCGCCGCTGGGGCAACGGAGGGTGAGCAGAAATGAAGATAGCAGCGGCGATGTGCTTGGCAGCCGGGGCCTGTCTTGTACTCTCCGGCTGTGGAGGCGCTGAAGAGGAGGAGCGTCAGCCCTTCAAGGCCGGCGTCGCTTCGGTCAAGATCACGCCTGAAAAGACCGGTCTGTATCTTGCCGGCTGGGGACAAAACCGTGCCTTCACGAAGGTCCATGATGACCTTTACGCCCGTGCCCTTGCCCTCCAGAGGGGTGGTACGACTGTTGTTTGGGTCAGCTTGGACCTCCTGGGCATGCTCGGCCCCGACGTAGCAGACGTCCGCCGTCGCGTGCCGGACATCAGCCCGCAAAACATCGTCGTCACCTGTACCCACGTCCACTCCGCGCCAGACATTATCGGTTTCTGGGGACCCAAAGAGGGCGTCTCAGGCGTTGACGACGACTACCGTGAATTTGTCAAGCAGCGCACCGCCCAGGCAATTAAGTCTGCCCTTCGCAACCTCCGCGCCGCCCGCATCCGCCTCGCCAAAACCCAGGCGCCTCCCAAGACTGCCCGCAATTTCGATGACCCTAAGCTAATTGACCCAGAGATTAGCATCTTGCAGGTGGTCAGCCCTGCCGATGAGCCTATTGCCGTCGCCGTCAACTGGGGCTGCCATCCGGAGGCTCTTGATAGCCACAATCTTGAGGTCACTTCCGACTGGGTTCATTGGATGCGGCGGGCGGTCGAGGAAAAGGTTGGCGGGGTTTGCCTGTTCTTCAATGGTGCCCTGGGGGGTATGGTCAGTCCCGACATCGCGGAGCATTCCTTCGCCGAAGCCGAGCGCGTCGGCAACGCCGTCGGGGCGGCCGTTATAAAAGCCCTCGGCGAGGCAGATAGCCCCTCGCGTCCCGACCTGGCCTTCGCCACTCGCACCATCCAGCTACCCATCGAGAACCAGAAGTTCTTGGCCGCGCTCCAGTCTGGGCTGCTTCCTGCCTACAAAGGCTTCCGGGGCACCGACGTTACTGCCGACTTGGCCGTAATGTGGCTTGGGGACAGCCTTTGGATGACCATGCCCGGCGAGCCTTTGCCATCGGTTGGCCTTGCCGCCAAAGCCTTGACCAAGGCCGACTACAAGTTCCTGGTTAGCCTTGCCAACAATGAGTTGGGCTACATCTTGCCGAGGGATTTTTGGGGCAACAAAACTTATGAGTATGAGTGGAGTATGTCGGTCGGCCCGAAAGCCGCCGACCTGTGCCTTGCCGCCTTGCGCGACCTTCTCGCCGCGCGGCCTGCAGTGGCTAAGACTACACCGCCCCCCGAGCAGAAGGCTCCCCCCGCCACCAGCAAAGAAAAGCCGCGCCCCGCGAAGTCGTCGTCGTGAAATGGGCGCGTTGCAGTCTGTGGCCTGGACGGAGTTCGGATGGCTCTTCTCGACGTTGGCAGGCCTTCGTGCGGTGCACCGTGCGCTCCTACCTGTTGGCTGCCCCCTCCGGCAGGTAGAGGTAAATCTCCCAGATGGTCGGCACGTCAATGGCTTCGAGAATGTTGAGTCGAAAGTAGCGTGCCTTCACCGCCGGAAACTGCAGCGACAGATCGCCCATCGTCGTTCCCTCGTGAAAGGTCTGCCATGGCTCGTCTTTGCCGTTTCGGACTTGGAGCTGAAACCGCCGCACTCTATTCCAAGGGGCCTCCAGAATGAGGATGCGGTCGAAGCTTGTAATTGCTCCCAGATCTATCTCCAGCCATCCCGAAGTGCTTCCTGGTGCGGCTCCCCACCTAGTTTGCTCATCTCCGTCACAGGCCATTTCTGCGCTGTAGTCAGGGCTCCAGGTGCTTGACGCAGATGCCGGCTTGCCTACGGTAAGCGATCCATGCGCCACCGTTGAGATTGGCTTGATGTCCTCGGCCGGCCCGTCTAACTCCAAGGCGATGATGGTATCCGTGTCGTCGCGGTCCGCCACAGGCATTTCTATTTCCAGCCCTTCTTCGGTCTGGCGGACCATTGCCGTTCCGCCCGTCAACGCCTTGCAGCCCACTATCCTTCGCCCTAGCGCCGGCAGCTTCAGCGAATCCCCCTTCCACGCCAAAACGTGCAAGTACACAGTACTTCCCCTGCGCGTGGAGACGAACTGGGCCGTCGGCTTGTACGGCCCGCCCGTCGTGGCGTAGATACTCTCGCCGTACTTGCCTAGCCATTCGCCCATGGCACGGTAGTTATCGGCGTGTGGCGGGTAGATTCGTCCGTCCGGCAGGGGGCCTGTGTCGAGTGCCAGATTCCCACCGGCGCCCGCGCACCGCACCAGCAGCCGGATGCAGTCCCTGGCCGACAGAATTGGCGCCATCGCACCCGTCCACGACCAGCCGGAACTCATAGTCATGCAACTCTCCCACGGCCGCGCGATTTCGAAGTGCCCAATTTGCTGTTCCGGTGTCGAAAAGTCTCCCGGCACCCCCGCCCTATCGTTAATGATGATCCCTGGCTGAAGCTCATGGCACATCCGAAACAGCCGCGGCGTGTCCCAGTCCTCTGCCGTGCCGCCCAGTCCGTCGAACCACATCCCGTCCACCCGCCCGTACTTCGTCAGCAGTTCCCGCACTTGCCCATGCAAGTATTCAACGTATCTCGCGTGGTTCGCCGTGCGGTAATCGGGATGGTGCCAGTCGGGCTGGGAGTAATACCAGAATATCTTAATGCCAGCCTCGTGCAGCGCCTCGGCGAGCTCGCGAGTGACATCCCGACCGAAGGGCGTGTTCGTGATTTTGTAGTCCGTCAGCGCACTGTCGAACATGCAGAAGCCGTCGTGGTGTTTGGTGAGGAAGATGACGTACCGGGCACCTGATTCGCGGATAAGCCTGGCCCATTCTCGCGCATCGAAATGAACGGGATTGAACTGCTTGTAAAGCTCGTCGTAGAGGTCCATGGGCACCCCATAACCTGGAGCTGGGCCGATGCCGGGACGAGGACCGTTCCGCGACCAACCGATCTCGGCCGCAAGAATGCTGCATGGCCCCCAGCAAATAAACCAGCCAAATTTGGCCTCCCGCCACCACTTCATCCGCGCCTGATACTGTTCCGGTGTCTCGTTTTCGAGGCTTCCGGGACTCGCAACGGGACTTGCGCTCTCCGCTGCCTGGCCAGCCGGCATGCCTCTGGCTGCAGCTAATAAAAGTGCCAGGCTCACTATCCGCACCATTGCCCTTATCCCTCCGGTTCTGGCCAGACCGCCGACTGGGCGGCGCACGGGGCGCCTTTTCGGTTTTTGGGGGCTACTTCAACCGACAGCCTTGCACTTCACACGCTCCCCACTTCGCTTACCACAGAACGCGGGCTGGGCAAGTGTGCGACAGAGACAAAGCCGCATGGAGGGTGCGGCCTTGGCTGTAGGCTGCGCAAAAGCAGCGAGCTGCCTCCGGGGCCTAAGGCAGCTCGCTGCTCCTTCCAGTCCGCCCGTGCGGCGTCGCAAGACTCTGTTTGGGCGGTTCTGGCCTCGTGGACAGCCTGGGCGCTTGCCAAGGGGGCTCTTGGTCCGTCCCTGAGCTTTGTCTTCTACGCCTTGTCAGAGCTGTCGAATGCCCACGGGCCAAAGCTGCACTTTCCTGTATGACACTATACACGGCAGGCCCCTCCTTGTCAACCCCCTCCCGCGAAATTTTTTCCATGATTTCCATCTCCTGGTGGGTCGCCACTTGTTTCCATCAGCCAGGTGATTGTTTCAGTATCCCCACTGTCTTGGAGCAGGCACCTTCTTAGGCACTCCACCTTCCTCGGCCGACTGGTGCCCCAGCGCTCCAGGCAAGCTCCAGTCCAAGGCTGTGTACACGTCAATCGGCGGCCGCCGGCCCTCTGCCACCGCCGACACGAAGTCCTCTACCATCAGCCACTCGCATGTCCCATGGCCACCCTCGACGGCCCGGCCGACCAGCTCAGGATGGCTCTCGCTCAGCGGTAGCTTCACCATCCCCCACGCGTGGGGTACCTTGCGGCTATTCATCTTGTACGCCTCTTCCGGCACTCTGGGACTTTCAAGGACTCCTTCAGTGCCGTAGATGACGAAATAGTGCAGGGCGGGCCGGCGGGCGTTTACGAAGCTCCCCAAGAACTTGATGACCCGGCCCTTCACCGTCTTGCACAGTATCACTTCCGCATCTATGGCTCCCAGCTCTGGCGCCGTCCGGCAGCCCGTGTGCATCCCTACCACGCTTTCCACCCGGTCCCCGAAAATCTGCAGCATCGGCCCGAGGTCGTGGGTGCAGTACTGGGCTGGTCCCAACTGTGTTGCCCGCCAGGTCAGGCGTCGTTCACCATCAACCCATTCCACCATCAGCTCCCGGCAGTCGTGTACGTACTCGCATTCCCCGTACACCGGCTCTCCAATGAACCCTTCCTTCACCATCGCGTCGAAGGCCTGCACCCATGCGAAATAAGCCATGTTCTCGGCCATCATGTACTGGCCCTGGGATTTCGCCACCGCTCTCGCCAGCGGCTCGGCCTCTTCCGGTGACGCTATTGCGGGCACCTCCGAAAGCACGTGCTTATCAGCCTCCAGCGCGGCGATAGCCTGCGTTGCGTGCAAGGGCATCGGGCTGGCCACCAAGATGGCGTCAACATCCTCAGCCTCCAGAAGCTCTTCATAGCTTGTGGCTACGCGCCGGATATTCAGGCTCGCCGCTACTGTTTCCGCGCGCTCTCGCCTCGGGTCGAAAATGGCGACCACCTCGCACCGTGGATTGGCGGCTATCACGGAAGCGAGAGCTGCGCCTCGCCGGGCTCCTGCGACGCCAAATCTGAGCATGTTGGCTCACTCCGCTGGGGTTGAGTTCTTGCTGCCGCCCATGCAGGGCGACCCGCGCCGCGAGGTTCTCGTGAAGCTCCTTTTGTCCTTTTACTTCACGCGCCCCGTCGCGTATCAGGCCGCACGGCACGATTTTTCCTGCCGCGTTCGCTCGTGCTCGACTGGGTCGCTGGGCAGCGCACCGCCCCTGGGCCAGCATTGCCGGCCCGCGCCGAAAAGCGTCAGGGCCCCCGACGTCCGGGGGCCCTGGATTGTTACGTGGACTATAAGACCCGCCTCGAAGCGGCTAGAAGCTGATTGTCAACCGGCCCACCAGGACGTCCACATCGTCTTTGAAGACGTTCAGCCGCTTGTCTCCGCCATCCTCCTCGCCGTAGAGCAAGTACAAGGTGACACCGTCCGCCACTTCCTTAGACACGTTTACAGACCACCAACCGTCATAGGTCATCGGAAGATCGTCAACCTGGTCAATCCGGTAGTAGGACAGCTCGATGGGCCAGGAGCCGAGGTTGAAGCCCAGCGTCCCGCCGATGGTCTCCACCTGTGGGAAGATGGGCACGCAGCGCGTCCAGCGTTCGATGGGTACGTAGCCGGGCCATACGAAGTGCTCCCGAGGCCGCACGACGTAGTCTTCAAAGTAGGGGTTGAGGGTGCTGTAGTAGATGTTGTAGAAGTCCTTGGCCTTGCCCCACATGCCGCGCAGCCACCACTTCGGGGCCTTCCAAAGGTCGGCCATCACCAGCACGGCGTAGGGGTCCAGGTCCCATTTGTTCACGTCGTCGCCCCACATGAACTGCTTCTGCTCGGCGTACTCCACCCACAGCTCCCGGTCGCCCCAGTACTTCCACCACAGGTCGGCGCTCCAGGCCTCCTCCTCGGCGTAGCCATTGGCCAGATAGTTCACGCCAACAGCCCACGACGGCCGGTCATACGAAAGCCGCGCCGCCAGGTAGG
>Ga0315298_1000834_pt1 | contig 59059 bp, 46 predicted proteins | sample WHS_1_MG_FD_203077 | JGI IMG/M metagenome (GOLD analysis project Ga0315298, IMG submission 203077) | Extremophilic microbial mat communities from Washburn Hot Springs, YNP, Wyoming, USA - WHS_1_MG | ecosystem: Environmental > Aquatic > Thermal springs > Hot (42-90C) | place: USA: Wyoming... | reverse complement strand
TTTGTGCTTTCTGAGTTTTTGAAGAGCCTTTGCTTCAATTTGTCGAATCCGCTCTCTGGTCACCCCAAACTCTTGACCAACCTCCTCCAAAGTATAGGTGCGATCAGTTCCCAAACCGAACCGCATCTTCAAAATTTTTTGTTCCCGTGGGGTTAAAAACTTCAAAGAATCCTTAATATACCCCTTCATTAATTCATAAATTGCTGTTTCCTCTGGGGATAAGTTTTCTTTATCTTCAATGAAATCGCCTAACTGAGTATCTTCTTCTTCGCCGACCGGCGTTTCAAGAGAAACCGTTTCCTGTGAGATTTTCAAGATATGTTCCACTTTCGGCACATCAATTCCCATTTCTGCAGCGATCTCCTCGGGCAACGGTTCGCGACCCAAATCTTGAACCAGTTGTCGTTGAACCTTGGTCATTTTGTTAATTGTTTCTACCATATGGACCGGAATTCGGATCGTCCGAGCCTGATCAGCAATTGCCCGGGTAATTGCTTGTCGAATCCACCAAGTCGCATATGTCGAAAACTTGTATCCTTTTCGCCAATCAAACTTTTCCACCGCACGGAGAAGACCGGTATTTCCTTCTTGGATTAAATCTAACAAACTCAAACCACGACCAATATATTTTTTAGCGATTGAAACAACCAATCTTAAATTCGCTTCAGCCAATTTCTTTTTCGCCACCTCATCCCCTGCTTCGATTCTTTTGGCCAAGCGAATCTCCTCCTGAGCAGAAATTAATGGAATTTTACCAATCTCTCGCAAGTACAAACGAACCGAATCCTCGGCAATCTCATTTTCCAGCTCCCGCAGTTCTGCTCCGGAAATTGGTTCTTCTTGAGGTAGGGCAACCTCTCGGCTATCAATCACCTCAATTCCATAATTAGCCAAGAGATCCAACAACTCTTCAATCTCTTGCACATTCTCTTCAGGATTTTCAAAAACCTGCAAGATTTCTTGGAAGGTCACAAAACCAAGATCTCTCCCTTTTTGAAAAAGGCTATAAGCCTTGGCTGAAACATCAATGGTTTTTTTAGGCTCAATAACAATCTTTTTAGGCACACTAACCTCCCACCGCAAAATCACCAAAGAGAAAATACAGTTTATTGATATTATACAACTTTTTGTCGACGGTCGTTATTTATTTGTTGGACCATCTTTCCTAATAATCTTCTCCTGAAATTCTCTGATCAACTTCTTTATTTTTACCCTATCTCCTGCCGCCTCTGCCTCTTTGATTTTTTCTTCATACTCTTTTTGAATCTTTTCATTTTTAGCCGCTAAAAAACGGGCGAGATATTCCTGATATTCGCGATGGAGTGTTTCCTCTCCAGGGTTAGATTCGAATGGTAAGATTAAAAAATCAATCGTGGTAGCAAGACGAGGGAATCTTTTTTTGATAGAAGAAAGATTAAACGAGACATTTTGATTATAAACCTCTTTTAACTTCAAAACAAGATTTTGCAATTTTGGGTCTTTAAAATCCTGATAATTAATCCGGTTAAAAAAATCGGCTTGGAATTCTGGCATAAAAAGAACCAACCCCACAAGCCTCTCCTCGATATTCACTTTGGGCCGCGGAAAGGCAACCTCTGAAATCGGCTCTTCTCTTTCAGAAGTAATTTTCTCAAGAGCCTCGTAAAGAAATTTTTCGGGAACGTCAACCAAAAGAGACAACTGTTGAACGTAATGAGCCTGCAAAACACTGTCACCGAGATTTTTAATCAACGGAAGTAAATCCTGAACAATTTCCCGCTTGACGAAAGCGTCTTGCTTTTGTCCCATTTTTTCTTTTGCTTTTTCAAAATAATAATCCACCGCATTCATTTGTCCTGCCACTGCCTTTTCCCAAAGTTGAGGGTTTTCTCTTAAACATTCATCCGGGTCTTTTCCAAAAGGTATGACGATGATTTTTACCTCGAACCCCATTTGGTGAGCCAATTCAATTGCTCTTCGGGTGGCTGCCTGACCTGCTTTATCTTGATCAAAGGCAAAAGCAACGGTTTTGGTAAACCGGCGGAGGATACTCAATTGAAAGGAGGTCAAAGCGGTACCACAAGGAGCAACCACATTTTGATAACCATGCTGAAAAAGACTAATCAAATCCATCTGACCCTCAACAATTATTACTTCTCCTTTTTCTTTAATTGCCTGCTTGGTTTTGTCTAATCCATACAATAATTTTGACTTTGAATAAATCAGGGTATCTGGGGAGTTAATATACTTGCCTGCTTCGGTTTCGTGCATCGCCCGACCCGAAAAACCAACCACATTGCCCAAAAGATCACAGATTGGAAACATAAGCCGATCTCGGAAACGGTCATAGTATTCACCTTTCTTCTTTTCAGAAGGCATAACCAAGCCAGCCTGTTGGGCGTCCAACAAAGAGCTTCCTTTCGTCTTCAAAAAATTAGACAAAAGGTCATAGGAAGCCGGTGCATAACCAAGAAAAAATCGTTCAATTGATTCTTGGGAGATTCGTCTTTTTTCTAGATAATCTCTGACAAATTGCGCCTTTGGCTTACCAATCAAAATTTTGTGAAAAAAGGAAGCGGCTAGTCGATTGAGTCGATAAAGTCGCAATTTTAACTCTTGGTCTTTTCGATACTCTTCTTTTTCAAATTTCTTTAATTTCACGCCTGCTCGTTCAGCCAAAAATTTCACCGCCTCAGGAAACTCTAAACCCTCCATTTCCATAATGAAATCAAAAATTGAACCGCCTTTACCACAACCAAAGCACTTAAAAATCTGCTTTTCCGGAGAAACATAAAAAGAAGGCTGTGTTTCTTGATGAAAGGGGCAAAGCGCTTTATAGGAGGTGCCTACCTTTTTCAATTTTAAGTACGAAGAAACTAAATCAACAATATCAATTCTTCTTTTGATTTCTTCTATCTCTTCAGACATAGGGCTTTTTATTTTGTTTGGGGACGGTGAAAAAACCAACAGTAAATCCCATATATCCAACTAAAGGTATAGATGATGCTGACCAAAAAAACGCCCCATTGGCGATGGGTTGTCGCTGTAATAAACCAAAATGGCTGACTGAAGAGACCCAGAACAAATCCCCACTTATTCTTCCGAGCGACGAGGATAATCGCACCCGCTCCAAAAATTAAAATCCCTGCCTGAATCAAAAAGTCCCACATAGTTTTATTATATCACTTTGAGTCTTGATAGGTTGGAGATGGCGGGGCCGACCGGATTCGAACCGGCGATCTCGTGCGTGACAGGCACGCGCTTTAAACCACTAAGCTACGGCCCCTTGCTACATCTGAATTATAACTCAAAGAGGCGCTTCTTGACAAGCGCCTCTTTGAGTTGAACCGAGCTGAACTTAGTATTCTGGCATCGGGGGAGTCGGAGAACCTTCCTTCTTTTCCGGCAGATCAGCCACCACTACCTCAGTGGTCAAAAGCATTGCTGCAGCAGAAGCAGCGTTTTGCAGAGCAGAGCGTGTCACCTTCAAAGGATCAATAATCCCGGCCTTAATCATATCCACATATTGATCAGTCGCTGCGTCATAACCTATACCCTTGGGTTGTTTCTTCACATTGGCAATAATCACCGAACCTTCTTTGCCCGCATTTTCAGCGATTTGCCTCATCGGTGCTTCCAAGGCTCGACGCAAGATATCCACACCAACCTTCTCATCACCTTCTACCGTGAGTTCATCAAGGGTCCTGATGACATCAACCAACGCCACCCCACCACCCGGAACGATACCTTCTTCAATAGCCGCCAGGGTGGCAGATTTAGCATCTTCAACCCGATGCTTTTTCTCCCGCATCTCTACTTCTGTCGCCGCACCAACCTTAATTACTGCCACACCACCAGCCAGTTTCGCCAATCTTTCCTGTAGTTTTTCTTTATCAAATTCAGAGGTGGCTTTTTCTAACTCTATTTTAATCTGGCTAATTCGCGCCTTAATTTTTTCAGGACTTCCTTTCCCTTCAACGATGGTGGTGTTATCTTTATCCGCAATCACCTTTCTTGCCTGACCGAGCATTTCCAACTTGATATTCTCCAGTTTGAGTCCTAAATCTTCAGAGATAAACTGACCACCAGTCAAAACAGCAATATCCGCCAGCATCTCTTTTCTTCTTTCGCCAAAACCAGGCGCTTTCACGGCCAAGGCATTAAAAACTCCTCTTAATTTATTAATCACCAAGGTGGCCAGTGCCTCACCTTCAATTTCGTCAGCAATGATAACCAACTCTTTCTTACCTTGATTGGCTAAAGACTCCAAAAGCGGGAGAATGTCTGAAACAGCTGAAATTTTTAAATCTGTAATTAGAATATAGGGATTTTCTAAAACTGCTTCCATCCGGGAAGTATCAGTAATCATATAGGGGGAAACAAAGCCACGGTCAAATTGCATTCCTTCAACCACTTCCAGTTGCAGACCGATGGTTTGAGATTCTTCTACAGTAATCACACCATCTTTACCGACCCTCTCCACTGCATCAGCGATCACTCGACCAATCTCTGGGTTTCCAGAAGAAATGGTCGCTACTTGTTCAATTTCCTGTTTTTCGGTAATCTGCTTAGCACTCTTTTTTAAAGCAGTCACCACTGTTTCGGTCGCCTTTTCAATTCCTCGCCGAAGCGCAACAGGATTGGCGCCAGCCGTAACATTTTTGAATCCTTCATTAATCAGGGCTTGAGCCAAAACAGTAGCGGTTGTCGTTCCGTCACCAGCATCGTCGCCGGTTTTGGAAGCAGCCTCTTTAATCACTTGAGCACCCAAATTCTCAAATTTATCCTCAAGTTCAATCTCTTTGGCAATCGTCACTCCGTCATTGGTAATGGTGGGGCTGCCAAAACCTCGGTCTAAAAGCGCATTGCGTCCTTTTGGACCAAGGGTTGCTCTAACGGCATCAGCTAATTTATTAGCGCCTCGCTTTAAGGCTTCACGTGCTTCTTCAGAGTAGATTAATTGTTTGGCCATACTACCTCCTTTCTACTTCTCAACAATCGCTAAAATATCTTCTTCTTTAACAATTAGCAGTTCTTCATCATCGACCTTAATTTCATCGGGACCGTATTTCGAAAAGATAATTCGATCCCCCTTCTTGACTGAAAGAGGAACCAGTTTGCCTTCCAGCCATTTCCCCTCACCTACTTCCAAAACCTCGCCTTCTTCTGGTTTTTCTTTGGCTGACTCAGGCAAATAGATGCCTGATTTTGTCTTTTCAGAAGCAGACAACGGTTTAACCAAGACACGAGGACCTAATGGTTTGATTTTTACCATCGTACCTCCTTTCTCAAAACTTAATTAACTCTAATCAAGTTTAAAAAGATTAGCTAACGCCGGATATGATGATTGGGATAATTTTACCAAAGTACATTTTTTTATATCAAAGAAAAAACCGCTTGTCAAGAGTCGTTTGTCTTTTGGGGATAAAAAAAGTATAATGAAGAAAATGACTGATTTGAAATTTGTCGCTTCAAGTTTGCAACAGGTTTCCACAACCCAACTTCTGGATAAGATTTTGGAATCAGCGGTCGCGGCTAATGCTTCAGATATCCACATCGAGCCCCAAGAAGATGGTTTCCGGATTCGCTTCCGCATCGATGGCGTTTTACAAGAAGTGGTCAAACTCCCCTTGGAAAACTATCATAACCTGCTTTCTCGGATTAAACTCCTCGCCCGGATGAATCTCAATGTCTCTGACCGACCTCAAGATGGTCGCTTCACCCTGACTATCCTCAACCGTCATTTTGACTTTCGGGTGGCTACCCTGCCTTTGGTTCATGGTGAAAGTCTGGTCTTGCGGTTATTAGAACAAGAGGCGCGCTTTTTTACTCTTTCAGAATTAGGCTTCCACCCAAAAATTGAACAAGCCATCGAAGAGGCGATTCGGCGACCAACAGGAATGATCTTAACGACCGGACCCACTGGTAGCGGTAAAACAACCACTTTGTACGCTTTGTTGAATGAACTTAATCGACCCGATGTCAAAATCATCACCTTAGAGGACCCAATAGAATACAAATTACCTGGTTTGGTCCAGTCCCAGGTCAGCCACAAAGAGGGTTTTGGGTTTGTTGAAGCTTTAAAGGGAGCGCTCCGCTCAGACCCGGATATTATTATGGTGGGCGAAATCCGGGATTTGGAAACAGCAGAGATTGCTCTTCAGGCAGCGTTAACAGGTCATTTGGTTTTATCCACCTTTCACGCCAACAATGCACCGGCTACCCTCTTGCGTTTGGTTGAAATCGGGGTCAAGCCGCATCTTTTATCTGGTTCAATCAATTTGATTATTGCTCAACGACTGGTCCGGAAGGTTTGTCAAAATTGTAAAGAATTACAACCTGTTGACCGAACCATTGTGGATTATCTCAAATCCCACTTTCCCAAATTAGCCATCCCCAAGGCTCTTTATCGTGGTAAGGGTTGCGACCAGTGCGCTGGAACAGGGTATAGGGGACGGACAGCCATTGGCGAGATTCTCGTGCCAACACCGGAATTAGAAAATTTACTCATCCAGCGGGCTTCCTCTTTAACCGTTGTTCAATATGCCCGCCAGATCAATCCTTGGACATTAGAATACGACGGCATCCTTAAAGCCTTAGAAGGAGTGACCACGCTCGAAGAGGTCTTCCGCGTCGCCAGGGAGTAGGTTGACCAAAATCAAAAACCTCTTGACCTTCTCAACATTGAGAAAACGACAATTTGAGTTTCAACGGTATAGCATGGTCACGAGGCCGGCTATCACAGGATCTTGGTAGCGAAAGTTCTTTCTAGCAAAAAGGCTAAAGCAATAATCACAAGACCAATAATCGCCTGAATAAGAATGGTTTTACCTTTCTTGGCTTGTTCTTCGTTACCCCCAGCAGTCAGGTAGGTCACTCCACCGTAGATAAAGAAAATAACAGCAATACCCCCAACAGTGAGGAAAAGCCAAGTTAAAATACTACTAATCACATCTAGAATGGTTGAATCTGGCTTGAAATAAACCCAGCTAAACGGAATTTGGCTTGAGCCCACGGCGTGAGCAACGGGGATCTTCAAGAAACTCTTCAACAAAGCCACTGCTCCTGTCAAGAAGAAAATCCTCTTCATTTTTCCTCCTTCTTTGTTTTTAAATATTGATTCATTTTGTCGATTTGGTAAGTTTTATCTTATGTTGTTGGTGCTTGTCCTTGTAGGGCTGTTTGTACCCACCTAGTAATCGCGAAGGCAACAAGAACAATCAGAATACCCACAATCGCCTGAATAAGAATGGTTTTACCTTTCTTGGCTTGTTCTTCGTTACCCCCAGCAGTCAGGTAGGTCACTCCACCGTAGATAAAGAAAATAACAGCAATCGCACCAAGAAGTCCAAAAAGCCAGGTTAAAATTTTAGCCAAAACAGTCCCTAATGAAGTGTTGTTAGGAAGGGGAGTCCATTCAGTGTTAGGTATAGGTACAGTTGGATTCGGCGTTATCTCAGTTGGCGTTTGGGCATTCGCTCTGTCTAAACCCACTGATAATAAAAAAGTAGCCGTCAAAGCTAAGGCAACCAATGAATAAAACCACTTTTTCATTTTTCCTCCTTTTAAATTCATCTTAACTTCTTCTTTTTGCTTTTAGGATGTGTATATATTGCATATTTATTTTCTTAATTTTCATTGTAAAGTGGGGCGTTTGGTCTTGTCAAGGGGTCAAGTTTAGTGGGGTTGGAGCTTCCTTGTTGGTTAAGGTTTTCCACAGGGTAGTAACCAACGCAGCGGAAAGCGCAATGACCACCAAACCAATCGTTGACCAAAGGAGATAATTTTTTCCTTTTTGCGCTTTTTCTTCATTGCCATAGGCAGTCAAATATTGCAAAGCACCCCAGGCGAAGAAAAACACTCCTAACCCTCCTGCCAAACCCAAAATCAAACCAATGAGATGTCGAATCATCTTTTCAATATCTCCAATTTGAAGCTTGGACCACTCTCCATTAAAACCTTCGGGCCAAATAGAAACCGCAAGGATAATCTGATTTAGTTTACAAAACCACCCCCTTTTCACGGCTGTTCTCCTTTCATCATCTTCTTAATCCAATTTGGTAGAACCAAAATCAAGCCAAGAAGAATCAAGCCAGCCACTGCCCAAATAAGGGTCTTTTTTGCTTTTTCTGCTTGTTGTCCATTGCCGCCAGCGGTCAGATACATCAACCCAGCATAGACAATCGCCAACACACCAAGTCCTCCTGCCAGTCCTAAAATAGTGTTAATTATTGTGGTTAATAAGGAAGTTAGCCATGTCGCTTCTTCCCAAGAACCCCACTTCGGAACATTGATTGGTAAAGATTGAGATTGAGAAGTGCTGTTATTCTGTTGGGCTTTCACCGGCATAAACAAAGAAAACAATCCCAATCCCACCCCAAACAATATCAAAAAGGGTAAAGTTGCTTTTAAACCCTTGTTTTTCATCTTCACACTCTTCCCCCCACCACATTGACCCCGATTGTCTTTAAAAGAAAGTAAGCCAAAATAATCATCCCCAGGCCAATCAAAGAACCAACGATTGTCTCCTTCGCATCCTCCAAAACCTGAGGATTGCCGCCAGAACTCATATATTTGATTCCAGCGTAGATAATCATCAACATCGCCAATAAAGAACCAATCGAGGCGGCCCATTTAAAAATATAAAAGGTATGGGCCTCGAAAGTAACATTAGTTGGTTCTCCTGGAAATGGCGCTCCAATGTTCACACCTTGAGAAAATGCAATTTGGGGAAGCAAAAACAAACTCAAAGCCAAACCAAACGGGAAAATGGTTTTTTTTGTTTTTATTACCAGTTGGCTTGTTTTATTTTGAATTCGCTTTTTCAACATCATCTTTATTCTATCTCAAACTGTTATTCTTGACCACCTTGAATGAGATTGGTCACCAAGCTGGCGGCTGCCTCAATGGCGGCTTGGGGTGATTGATTGTTCAAAACCACCTCATCAATCATTCTTTGAAAAATTGCCTTAATCTCACTGACATTCTTACCCTGATACCAATTAGCAGCGGTCTCAGCCTGCGCAGTGGGAATATCTGCTTCATCCGATCCTTCTAAATAGACTGAATTAGCCTTTGAAGCAACGGCCTGGGTTTCTTTTAACAAGGGAGAGGGGTTTTGGGAGCGGGCAGTGTAACGGGGAAGGTTTTCATCTGAAGTGATAAAGCGGAGAAAATCCCAAGCCACTTCAGGGTGTTTACTGGATTTAGAGACCACTTCCCCCCAATAAAAAGCGTAGTCCAATCTTTGTTTGACTCCCTCAATTTGGGGCAGGGGAGCGATTTTGAACTGCAAATCAGGATATTCTTTTTGAAAGACGCGCTGATAATAAGAATAGTGAATGAGCATAGCCGCTTTTTGTTGGGCAAAAGCCTCGACGGAATTTTCGCTGTCTAAAGCAAAGGTGTAGGTCTCTTTGGTCGGTCGGGCAAAGGAGGTGTAATAGTCTAAAGCCATCGTGCCAGGATAGATGGTGGTGCCGTCTGATTTTTTAATTGGTAAGTGAAAAGCAGCCTTCTTTTTGTCCTCAGAAAGCATTGTCGTCCGGTTTTGCATCATTAAAAGAGATAAGATATCAAATGCCTTCAGTGTTTTTTGCCCATCGCCCAAGGCAATAGCCGCCCGCGCAATCCCTCCTTGAGCATCCTTTTTGGTCAACAGTTTGGTCACCTCAATCATCTCGGTCCAGTTCCGCGGAGGATGAGAAAGTAATTGAGCAACCCTTTGTTTTTCTTGCTCAAGGCCCCTTGAAACGTCTTCGTTTTTGGTTAAAGCAATCTGACGATCCAAATCCTCTGTCTTTTCCTTAAGCGCTTCTTGAAACAAAGCCGGCTGATAGAACAAAACCAAACTCCCCATCCAAAGAGGTAAGCCATAAACCTGATTTTGGTAAATTAAACCTGAGGCTGCCTTGACAAAATGATTTTGAAATTGACTGCGGAAATCTTCCTTGCTGTCTTGACTATAAGAAAGGTCAGACGGAGCAGGAAAGAGATAAGCCAAATATTGAGGAATTTCATCATGCTTCAACATAAACAAATCCGGAGCATTGCCAGAGCGCAAAGCCTCGTCTAATTCTTGTTGATAGGTCTCATAGTCCTTCTTTTGATAGACAATCTGAACATTGGGGTGAATCTGGCGATAGGCGGAAATTGCATCAGCCAAGCTCTCCTCATCGTCAAAGAGACGCCAGTAGGTGAGCGTGATGGGCTCAGTCGGAAAAGAAGATGGTTGCTTTTGACTGGGTCGTAAAGAAAAAAACGAAAATTGCGGTCGAAAGAAAAACAAAACCCCCGCGCCTATCGTAAGCAAAACAATCACCAAAACAACCGAAATCAATGCTTTATTTTTCATTAACCCCTTTTTATTATTTTAAGCTGTGGATAAATTTCTTTAATCCTTCGCTAATCTCCTCCCGACGAAGAGCCATCTTGATATTGGATTTGAGATACTCAAAAATCTCACCGGTGTCGTACCTTTCTCCTTGAAATTCATAGGCATAAACAGGCTCTAATTTACAAAGCGTATTAATCGCGTCCTGGAGCCAAATTTCGCCTCCTTTACCAGGCTTGGTCCGCTCTAAAATTTCAAAAATCCGGGGTGTCAAAACAAAACCACCAACATGAGCCAAATTGGAAGGAGCCTCTTCTGGGTCTGGTTTTTCAACCACTTCCAAAACCCGATGAACCCGATTTTTGAATGGTTTCACCTTGACAATCCCGTATCGCTTAACCTCTTCTTTGCTGACCGGCATCACCGAAAGAACAGAACCACCGTATTTTTCATAGACCTCAATCAACTGAGAATAATAGGGCTTCTCCTGACCAATGATTAAGTCGTCCCCCCAAGAGACAATAAAAATTTCATCATTAATCAATTGTTTCGCACACAAGACAGCGTGTCCATTCCCCAGCGGCTCCTTCTGCCTGACAAAAGTAAAATAAGCCAAATCAGCCACATCGCGAATTTTGCGGTAGGCTTCCATCTTGCCCGCCTCCTTGAGGCGGTACTCTAATTCAAAATTGTAATCAAAATGGTCTTCAATCGCCCGCTTGTTCCAACCAGTCACCAAAATCACATGGGAAATTCCCGAAGCGGACAATTCTTCCACAATGTACTGAATCACAGGTTTATCCACCAAAGGCAACATCTCTTTGGGCGTTGCCTTGGTAAAGGGAAGGAAACGGGTTCCGTAGCCCGCCACCGGAATAACCGCTTTTTTAATTTTCATAGAAGCTCCTTTTTAATTTGGTTCTTCTTTTTCAAAGATAAATTGATTGTTTTTAAAATCAACCTTAATACTCTCTCCTTTTTTAAATTGACCTTGAAGAATTTTGGTGGAAAGAGGATCTTCAATCTCTTTTTGAATCACGCGCTTCAGTGGCCGAGCGCCGTAAAGTGGATCATAACCCTGCTCTGCCAAACGCGCCTTGGCCGCCTCACTCACTTTCAATTCCATTCCTTGCCCCGCCAAAAGGTTCATTACCTCAGCCAACTGAATCTCAACAATCTTTTTAATCTCTTCTGGTGAGAGGGAATCAAAGATAATCACCTCATCAATCCGGTTGAGAAATTCTGGTCGAAATGTTGTCTTTAAAATCTCTTTTAACTCTTCTTTTACTGCCTCGGCCCCTTTTTCTTGAATCAGATGGGAACCCAAATTAGAAGTGCAGATGATGATGGTGTTTTTAAAATCAACCACCTTACCTCGACCGTCTGTCAGTCGCCCCTCGTCAAGAATCTGAAGCAAGATATTGAACACATCAGGATGAGCCTTTTCAATTTCATCCAGAAGAATCACAGAATAAGGCCGGCGCCGGACCGCTTCAGTCAACTGCCCTCCTTCTTCATAACCAACATAACCGGGCGGCGCGCCAATCAAACGGGAAACGGTGTGTTTTTCCATATATTCGGACATATCCAGTCGGATTAAAGCATCCTCACTTCCAAAAAGAATCTCGGCCAGCGCTTTTGCTAACGCTGTCTTTCCCACGCCGGTCGGACCCAAAAAGATAAAGGAGCCAATCGGTCGGTTGGGTCTTTTTAATCCTGCCCGACCGCGACGGACTGCCCGAGCCACCGCCGAAACCGCCTCCTCTTGCCCGACAATCTTCTGATGAATCCTCTCTTCCAGTTTAAGCAGTTTCTCCACTTCTGCCTCTTTCAATTCGGAAACAGGAATGCCCGTCCAGCGCGAAACAATGTCTTCAATATCCGCCTTGGTCACTGTTTGACGATTATCCAAATGCACCTTAGCCGCCGCTTCATCGATTAAATCAATTGCTTTATCTGGCAAAAATCGATCAGAGATATAGCGAGCGGCCAAAAAAGCGGCGGCTGAAAGCGCCTCTTCTTCAAACTTAACCTTATGATGGGCTTCGTATTTATTTTTGAGTCCCTTCAGGATTTCAACCGTCTCTTCGGGGGTTGGTTCTGAAACCAAAACAGGCTGAAAACGACGTTCTAAGGCCGGGTCTTTTTCAATGTATTTTCGATATTCATCCAGGGTCGTCGCACCGATACAATGGAGTTCGCCACGGGCTAAGGTTGGCTTCAGGATATTGGCGGCATCGATGGCTCCTTCTGCTCCGCCTGCCCCCACGGCATTATGAAGCTCGTCAATAAAAAGAATCACCCGACCTTGGCTTTTCTTAACCTCATCCAAAACCTGTTTTAATCTCTCTTCAAAATCACCGCGATAGCGCGTCCCAGCCACCAGTGCCGGTAAATCTAACGCCAAAAGTCGTTTATTTAACAAAGCGGGAGGAACCTGTTTTTCAACAATCTTTAAAGCCAATCCTTCCACAACCGCTGTTTTACCTACCCCTGGCTCGCCAATAAGCACAGGATTGTTTTTTGTTCGACGGGAAAGGATTTGAATCACCCGTTGAAGCTCTTCAGTGCGACCAATCAGAGGATCCAGTTTCTTTTCTTTGGCCAAAGCGGTCAAGTCGCGAGAATATTGGTCTAAAAAGGGTGTTTCCGATGGTTTTTCACTCTTTCTCTGCTCTTTGTGCTGATTCAAGCGATCAGCCATCGTCGCCCGGGAAGAAAAAGGCTCAAAAAAATCAGCAAAAGGGTTTTCGAAAAAATCATCAAAGATAGAACGACCAAAGAAAGTTTCCTCTTCTGCGCAAGCATGACAAAGGTGACGGGTTTCCCGTTTTCCGTTCTGGGTTTTAATTAAAGTAACCGTTGCCTCTCTCAAATTACACTTTTGGCAGCGCATCAAACCTCCTTCCAAAAGAAGAATCCAAAGGCGTCAAACTATTCCACGTGGACCTTCAGAACCTTGGTCTTTGAAGCCTCGATTTTAGGAATGGTGATGGTCAAAATGCCGTCCTTCAGGGTGGCGACTGCTTTGGAGGTTTCAACAGCCACCGGCAGAAGATAAGAGCGACTAAAACTTCCCCAATAACATTCCTGACAGAGATAGTTTTCCTTCTTCATCTCGAGCCGCTGTTTCCGTTCACCCTTAATGTTGACCATCTCATCCGAAATAGAAACCTCCAGATCCTCTGGTCTGACGCCGGCAATTGGCGCCTGAATGATAATCTCCTTGTCTGTTTGCCAAACATCAATCGCTAACTGACCTTCGTACTCTTCACTCTTGCCGGTTTCTTCTTTCGTCATAGACCCTCCATTCATTTATTTAACCTTCTAATAAAAGAGTAAAGCAAAAGTAGCAAAAGGTCAAGAGCGGGCAGAAAAGTTCACTGAAACAGATTTTTGATTTGGTTTTAAGAAGTCGGAGCGACAATGGTAAATCGGAAACTATAGACCAAGGCGGCGTTGCCAGCGTAATCACTGGCCCAGACAGAAACATAATAGGTGCGACCGACCCTGAGATTCAAAGGTGGCTGCCAAGAAAGACGACCGGTTTGGGGATCAAAGGTGGCGGAAACAGCCACCCCGTTAATTCGCATCAAGAGAGTACTCGGATTAATTCCCGAACCACCGCTATCACTTATTAAAGCAGAGACGATTGGCTGAAGTTCTGAGGTTTCGCCTTGTGGTGAGCCAGCTGAAATAACGGGCGCGGTAAAATCACAAACAACTGCTTGATTTGTCGAGGATTGGTTGCCGGCTAAATCAGTCGCTAAAATCTGAATCTGGTTTTCTCCTTCTGGCTCTGTTCCGGTAACCAAATAGGTGCAGGTGTATTGTAAACCTTCGTTTGTGCAAGTCAAAGAATGTCCCGAAAAAGTGACCACCAAAGAGGACAGCTCTTCGGAAACGGTGAATTGAACTGTTAAGAGGCTATTCGCTTTAAGGTAAGTCGGGTTGACGGAAAGGTCTGAAAATGAAGGTGGAGTAGCGTCAGTGGTCACCGTGTTAGAGGTGGCTTTGGTGCTGTAGTTGCCAGCCGTATCCTGAACATAGATGGTGTAGGTGAAGGTGCCGGTCAAACCATTTGGTTCCTGCCAGCTGGTTTGGTTAATATCAGTCAGGGTGTCAACAAGGGTATCGTTGCGGTAAATGAGATATTGTTGGGCATCAGCGCTGGTTGTTTTGGTCCAATCCAAACGAACGCGACCATTGGCGATAGGGGTGGCAATGAGGTTGGTCACTGGTTCAGGCGGGGTGGTGTCAACGGTGGTTTGGGCGTCTGCTTGAGAAGGCGCGGTTTCATAGCGGCCTGTTTTATCCTTGGCGCGGGTGTAAAACTGGTAGAGTCCGTCGGAAGAAGCGGTAAACTGGAAAGAGCCACTCTTCGATAATTCACCATCCAGAGCGATTGAACCAGCTAATCCGAAATTAGCATCTGAAGGTCCTTTGGCCCAAAGTTCCACCAGGGCCAAACCAGAAAGATTATCAGACGCGGTGTAAGGCACATCAAACGTTTTTGTTGTCTGATAAGTAGTCAGAGGACCGGCCGAGGAGGAGGGATCGGCTAAATCAACCAGAATCTGGCTATCGCTTTGGGTCCGATTCAAGGCAAGGTCGACTACCTCAAACCTCAGTTGATAAACTCCTGACTGGTTTACCGAACAGGTCAAGCTGCCGTCGGCCGAATTGCCCGAAGGGCTTTGACTGGCGCAGGGTGTATAGTCTAAATCTGAAGGTCCCTTAAGATAAAGGGTGACTTTGGAAAGACCAGAGAGGGTATCAGAAACCTCATAGGAGGCGAAGATGCTGGGGGTTTGGGAGTAGGTGGGATGCCCCCAATATCTAATTGTGGGTGCTGTCAGATCAATCCGAATCCCATCGCTCCAACCGTATCTATTGGGGTGATAATTTCCCGCATTATCATAGGGCTTTACCTTAGCGTAATAAGAAGTGCCCTCTGAAAGCGAGGCGGCTTGTGCTGCGGTCAGGGTGTAAGAGGTGACATTGCCGATATTAATTCCGCACAATCCCCCCACGCATCCGTCTTCATTTTGGGCGGTGGAAAGGTAAAAGAGATAATAAGCAATACCTGAAATCGCATCAGTCGAAGCGGGCCAAGAAAAGATTAACTGCTTGGTGTTGGACCACGAACCGGCGTCTGAGGTTGAAACAGCGGTAGGTTGTTCTGTATCCACCTTAAATTCAATGGAATGAATCTGGTCTTGATTTTGGGCATTGTCAATGGACCAAAAGGTCAAAAGGTGGACGCCTTCAGGTGCTCCAAAAGAGCCGGTATAATCCTGAACCTGACCGTTATCCCAGCGATACTGAATCTTTGGAGCCTTTGGATCCTTGGAGAGGTTGTCAGTCGCAGAAAAAGTAAGAGAAGGAGTGGTTTTATACCAACCGTTTGTGCCATCGGGGGCTGAGGGGGCGGCGATAAGACTGGTCTGGGGTGGAGTGGTATCCAAAATAATCGAATCAAAAGCAATCGCGCTCAGATTCCCGGCAGCGTCTTGAAACTGGACAGAAACTGTCTTTGTTCCGTCGCCAGATTGAAGAACCCAGCTTTTGCTCGGAGCGTAAGCTTCCCAATCCGTCCATGTCCCAGCATTCTCTTGAAATCGCATCAAAAGCGCATCCGAGCCAGGATTGCCTTCTTGGTCATTGGGGTCTGAGGCGGAGAGGTTCAAAGTAACGGTCGCGGAGTTGGTATAGTCGGCATTGTTATTAATCAAAATGGAACCGGCGGGCGGTTGGGTGTCAATCTTAAAGGACCAGTTTGCGCTTTGACTGTTGCCCGCTAAATCACTGACGTTCAAAGTAACATAATAAGGTCCGTCTGGTGCTTCAGAATCAGTGTAAGTAATCCGCTGGGTGGTTGAATTCCAGGTTAATCCTTGACCAATCGTCAGGGTAACATTATTGACTGTCATCACCACGGAGCCAGGGTTGATTCCAGAACCGGTGTCTGCATCTGCTAAATGAGCGGAGATTTCCAAATCATAAGAGTTGTCGTTTGAGTCATCAGAGAGATTGGATTGGTTGAGAGGGACAAGGTCGGAAATGGAAACTGGCTGAGTGTCTTTCAACCCTGAAATGGACGTAGAAGAAGAAACATTGCCGACTGCGTCTTCTGCGGTAACAGTAATCGTGATGGAGCCATCCGGAAAGCTGGTTAAATTGTACGGTCCGAAGGAAAAATTAGTTTCCTCCAAAGCCAGTTGCACAGAATCAGTGATATGACTATTTGAACCAGCAATCTTTAACTCAACTTTTGCGCCGGCTTCAGTGCTGCCGGTAATCGGACCAAAGTGGGAAACATTGTTGTGGTTGACATAGAAGTCTTTTGATGGCGCTTTCAAAGAAGGGAGGGAAGGAGCAATGGTATCCTTCAAAATCGGAACCTGAACCGCTCCACTCTGGTTTTGAGCCGCATCTTTCAAAACAACGGTCAGGGTAATCGCTCCATCAGACAAAGAAGAAAGGTTAAGAGATGTTAGAGATGTTGTTGAAAAATGACCGGATTGGTCAACCGGGGCCTCAAAATCCTTAACCCCTCCTTTTGTATCGGCAAAGCGGATAAGGGCAGTGGTCTTGGGTTCGCCGGTTCCAGAGAGACTGACTGAGGCGACATTAGAAAGATTGATTGGATTGGTGTAAGAGGTTAAGACAGGCGCAGAAGGAGGAGTGTTGTCCAACATCACTGTCACAGAAGCTGAGGTTTTTGAATTGCCGGCTTTATCATAAGCCACCGCGGTCAGGGAATAACCCCCGTCTTGGGGCTGGCCAGCTTGCGTTTTCCAGGTGAAATGGTATTTTCCATCTACCCCTAACTTTCCTTCTCCAATTAGCTGCCCGCCATAATAAAACCCTACCTTATCTACTCCTGAGCCCGTATCACTGGCAGAGGCGATGATTTCTACATCTTGACCCACAAATGCTCCGGGCTGAGGCGCAAGGATTTTCACCTCTGGCGCCGTGTTGTCCACCGAAACCAAAACCGAAGCTGACGAGGTAGAGTTTCCGGCTTTATCGTAGGCCAGAGCATAAATTTCATATTTCCCATCAGAAACTGAGGAAGTATTCCAAGAAACACTATACGGTGCGGTGGAACAAGAACCAATCTTAACTGGCTGATTCGAATCACCGGAAGGGCGATAATAGAAAACCACTCCTTCGATTCCAGAACCACCCTCGTTATCTGAGGCAGAAGCAGAGATTGCAACGGTTCCGCTTAAATAAGCCCCATTTTCTGGAGAGGTAATTTTAACCGTGGGTGAAGCGGTATCAATTTGAAAAGAAAAGGTTAAAGACGCAGCCGGATTACCCGCTTGATCAGAAGCAGAGATCGTCACATTGTAAAGACCATCCAGTGCCTCTTTATCAGAATACCAAACCTTTGTGCCGTCCCAACCCAGAGAACCTGAACCTGGACTTTTTGGTGAGTTAGGGTCAACCGTTACAGAAATGGGTGTTTGTTGGTTAATTGAAATTTGCATCTTAATAGAGGAGACCAAAACCCCAGAGCCTGTATCAGTAATATTCGCCTGAATGGTTAAAGCACTGTTTTTAAGATAGGCGCCGTTTCCTGGAGAGTTACCTGAAATCACCGGAGATTGAGTATCAATACGATATCCTTTGTCTACCAGCAACCAATCCGAAACATTGCCCGCGCCATCTTTGGCCCGAACAGAAATGGAATGAACGCCATCAGAAAGCGGAGCAGTGAATTGATAGGAGAAATGACCGGCTGAAGCCGCGGCCTGGAAAACTTGAGAATCAACCTGAATCTCCACCAAAACCACATCCTGCCCCACTGTGCCTGCGATGCTCGGGGTATTATCATTTGACGGGCTGGCCGGGACAAGGAAAACAGAAGAAGGCGCGTTTGGCGCTGTAATATCATTGGTCAAATGGGTCGCTGGGCTTTCGTTGCCCGCAGAGTCTGTGGCCGTCACCCAAATCTCTCCGTATTGATTGTCGTCAAGAAAAATGGGAGGAAAAGCACCCTTAGAGTCAGACTGTGTCTGAGCAATAAGATGCGTAAGGCTAAGGTCAGCGTCAGAATAAACCTTCACCAAGGAGCCGGGTTCAACAGCGCCAGATTGCCCGGCGATGGTGTCGTTTTGCCCGGGCGGGTTTTGGCTAAGAATCAGTTTTGAGGCATCTGGTGCCAAAGGAGCGGTCCGGTCAACCACAAAGGACCAGCTGAACTCTTTTTGATGTCCTGCCTGATCCGAAACCGCAAGTTCAACCCCATATTCTCCTTCGTCCAAATCCGCTTGAAAAGAAAGAGCTCCGGTCTTCGAATCATAAGAATAAACTGTCCAGGGAAGGTCGTTCAAGACAATTGCGATTGAATTGGTGTTCACTCCGGAGATGGCATCAGAAATTAAAGCGGAAATAGTCACCAAATCATCTTTCACTGGTTTCACTGAGGAGCCCGGAACCGGTAAAGGCGAAGAAATCTCTGGCGCGCTGGAATCAACCGCAAATGACCCAGAAGTGGCCGAAGCGCGATTACCCACCAAATCCACTGCCGTCAGCCGAATCTGAACATTAAGACTGTCAACTAGAGGCAAGGTCCAAGAATAAGAGCCGCTATTCGAAAGGCCGGAAGCAATCGTCTGCCACTCGTCACCTGTGGCGTATTCCAAGGTGATGGGATTTTGGGCTAAACCAAAACTATCTGAAGCATTCCATTGGATATTTAAGGTTTGACCACCAGCAAACGGTCCGGTTGGCAAAGTCAAAGAAACAGAAGGAGGTTGTGAATCAACGGTAAAGGCGTTATCTGAAACATCCTCGCCCAGATTGTTTGCCTGATCAGTAACCTCTACCTTGATTTTGACATTTTGAGAATGAAGGTCAGTGGGCGTGGTCCAAGAGTAGCTTCTTAAATCCGGATTGGAGGAAATCCAAATCTTGGACCAGTTTTTCTCATCGGTTGAATAATAAAGCACAATGGACTGTAAGTTATCTCCGGAAATCTGCCAACTGATATTAACTTGAGAGCCGCCCTGGTAAGCCTCGCCGCCATTGGGCGTAGTCAGTGTTACAGTCGGCGCGGTGGTGTCAATAATAAAGGAAGAGGAGGTATTAGTGGCCATTGGATTGCCGGCCAAATCCTTGGCTTGGGAAAGAGAAAGGGTATAGGCGCCGTCACCAGTGGCGGAAGAGATGTCAGCGGTGCCTTGCCAGGTAGTGGCATCAGTCCATTTGCCGGAGAAAGAGTATTGATTGTAAGGAGGGTTCTGACCAAAGGAGGCGACCAAAGAAGTGGTTTGGTCCATTGGCTCGTTAAACAGAACCTTAACCTGCAATGTCCCGGCTTTCACCGGAGAAGGAGGCGAAAGGGTGATGGAGGAGATGGTTGGGGCAGTATAGTCAGTCTGAAAGCTACCAGCATTGGAAAAGGCGCTTTCATTGCCATATTGGTCAATTGCCGAAACACGCCAATAATAGGTCCCTTCAGTCAAATCAAAAGAGGGCGTCCAGGAAGTGGTTGAGATATTGGCATCGTCAACCAAGACAGCGGAAAAATCTGATTTTGTCGCAAGCTGAAGATGGTATTTTTCGGCTCCGGATGAAGTCCCATCACTCCATTGCAAAGTGGGTCTTTGAACATTGGTGTTGGGCTGGTCAGTCAAAGAAGGGACAGAAGGCGGAGCATTATCAATGGTCACCGAAATCACTGAAGAGGCAGAATTGCCTGAATAATCATAGGCCACCGCCCGAAGATAATAAGCGGCGCCGGCTGCTGGAGTGGTCCCCAAGCCCAGTTTTTTGGTATCGAATGAAACTTCATAGGGCGCCTTTTGAGCAGAATCAACCTTTGTCCAATTGGTCTGGTCCTGCGAATATTGAAAAACCACCTGAGCCATCCCCGAAGTGGCGTCAGAAGCCGAAGCCGACAATTTTACTCCATCGCCATAAATCACCGCTCCTTGAGAAGGGACGCTCCAAGAAACAGTAGGCGGGGTTAAATCAATCGTAAAGGACCAAGAAACAGAACGACTATTTGAAAGAGTATCCTTGGCAGTGACTGAAACATGATAGACTGCCTCGTTGAGCTCGGAGGGTGGGGTATAAGAAACCAACTGGCTTTGGGAATCATACGAAGCAGGAACCAAAACACCATTGATTCTCATTCGCACGCTTAGAGGGTCGATCCCTGCCGGATCGCTTAAATGAGCGGAAATGGTTGGTTGGCGGTTGCCTGTATAAGAGCCATCCGCTGGTTGAAGTTGATCGATGTCCGGCCCGGTTAAGTCAACTTGGATTGACCCGGCCAAAACCGCAGTTCCAGAAGAGGTAATTTTCAGATATTCGGTCCCAGAAGAGGTTGAGGCGCTGGTTGCCTTAACTTTAATGCCAGAAATGGTTAAGGTGTCGCCTGATGCACTTGTTGTTGTTATTGGAATAGAGATTTGAGTAGGCGTGGGTGTGACCGATGAAGTCACCTGGACTGTTCCGCTTGTCGTCACGGTGACAGAACTGGCGGTGGTATCAAACTGCAAACTGGTTCCGGAAATCTGACCAGCAAATTCAATCAAAACAGAAGAACTCCCTTGAAAGCTTCCGCCTGTCTGATCAGTCAAAACCAGATTCGAAAGGGTAAACCAGTTTGTTTTGCCGACATAACTGGTTCCCGAGCCGCCACCAGTGGCAGAAAAAGAATTTCCGCCTGCTTTGGCAGGCGAAACAAACCAAAAAGGTAAAAATAAAGCCAAAAATAAAGAAAAGACCAACCAGCTTAGGGTTGGTTTACCTAAGGTTTTTGTTTTCTTCATTTTGTCTCCTTTTTCTTTTTAGTTTTGATATCTTGAGTCTACCAGCGATCAGTTTTCACCCGGGTTTTATTATACCACTGCCAACCAAAGTAGCCAGCCGAAATCAAAACAAGCAAAGTAATGATGATAATCAGAGGCGTCCAGTTGGTTTCTTCTTTGTTTGTTGCCTCTTCACCCAAAATCTTACCCTCTTCCACGCTCGAAGGCGGCGTGGTTTCAGGGGTGGTCACTGTTTTTTCAGGAGGAGTTACCGTCGTTCCGGCTGCTTGAGCAGAAGGAACCAACGTTTCCTTCACTTTGTAAGCCAAGGTGGGAGGAATCACAATCGAAGCCGAAGCTGCCTCTGATTTATTACCCAACCCATCAACAGCAATCACTTTATAAATATGAGATTCGCCTGGCTTAACCCCTGTGTCTATGTAGGAATGGGTCGTGGCATTAACTGTGGCAATCAAGATGAAGTTTGTTGAAGCACGCCAAATTTCGTAATACTCTGCATCAGAGACCGGCTGCCAGCTTAAATAGACATCTTTGCCTTTCACCGAAGCCGAAAGTCCAGAAGGTGGAGGAGGGGGTGTTGTATCGCGAAAGACCACTCGCTCCACTTGATTCGCATTCTGAGCAGGATCAACGGCCAGAATCGAAAATTCGTTCCTTCCTTCAATCAAAGAAAACTCCGCCTCGAAATAACCATCCTCATCGGTCTCCACCCATTCATTATTAATATAAAGCTCTGCTCCTGGCTCGGTTCGGCCGCTGATAATCACGGATGACTGTCTGGTGACAGAGGGAAGCGATGAAACGGTTAAGGAAGGCAAAAGGGTGTCTTTGCCGATTAGAGCAGACAGATGCTTGCTCTCGTTGCCCGCCTGATCTTCAACCCAGGTTTCTAAAACCAAATCACCGTCACTCAAAGAGGAAAGGTCTAAATGAGAAAAAGGAACGCGGTTAGAACTCGCTAAAACAGACTGGGGAAAAACAATCCGGTTTTGGGCATCGATAATTTTAATTCGGACATGATCATTTTGATCATAGTTTTCGGGCAACTGAACAATCATGCTGACATCATGTTGATTAAATGTATTCACCATATCCTCATCGTTATGAGGACCTTCCATCACAAAAGCGTCAATGGGGTGATAGTTGGGCGCGGTGGTGTCGATAATAAAGGAAGAGGAGGTATTAGTGGCCATTGGATTGCCGGCCAAATCCTTGGCTTGGGAAAGAGAAAGGGTATAGGCGCCGTCACCAGTGGCGGAAGAGATGTCAGCGGTGCCTTGCCAGGTAGTGGCATCAGTCCATTTGCCGGAGAAAGAGTATTGATTGTAAGGAGGGTTCTGACCAAAGGAGGCGACCAAAGAAATAGTTGGGTCCATTGGCTCGTTAAACAAAACCGTCACCTGCAATGTCCCGGCTTTCACCGGAGAAGGAGGCGAAAGGGTGATGGAGGAGATGGTTGGGGCGGTGGTGTCGATAGTGTAGTTTTGGGCCACAAGGCAAGAACCCAACTCCTCTATTGAGTCTGCTCCTGAGGCAATCGCCTCGACCTGATAAACTCCGTCTTTAATCGAATCCCGAAGAATCCCCTCTGAATGTGCATCCTCATAATAGGTATATGGGGCTTGAGCGACAAAGGTGCGGTCGGAGTTGATGGTGGCGTCGGTTTTGTACTGCTCATCGGGATTGGCTTTATTAGAAAAGACGACCATGATCCCCGAAACCTGCTCGTTGGATACTGTTCCTGAAACAGAAGGGGTGTTGGTCTTCGCAGGACTAGAAGGGGAAATTTGACAATTTTGCAAAGCCCCCCCAACTTCTTGAGCGTGAGCCCGTTGGGGATAAAGCCAATCTTTTATTATCAGACCGTTGAAACTAAAGATGATAGCCAAGAACCAAATTGCCATTCGTGGTCGCATCATTTTTACTCCTTTTTGATTCATTAATTAATTTTTAATATGAAAAAGCCTTATCTTTGACAAACCCAAAAACCACGAAATCCTTCAAATTACATTGTTAAAAGAGGAGATTTCGATGGTTTGTCCTTAGGATTCCCCAAAGACAAGGCTTTTTATCGCCCATAGTCAAAGACCATAGGCTTAATTTTAGAAAATGACTTTCGAGATCCGTTGTCAAGGCCACCTAAAATAGCGATTGGTAGGGCTTTTTCACTTAGTGTCTAACTTTTAAACGACGGCTGTCAGACAAAAATTAGACATCTGGGGATAACTGATTAGCCTTGCGCCCTTTGGAAGAAAGTGCTTGGATGGTTTTAGAATGGTTTTCCATTTCCTTCTTGATCTCTTTTTCCCGAAAAAATGTGTGGGGTGCGGTAAAGAAGGAATCTGGCTGTGCCAAGAGTGTCTTGAGAATATCCTCAAAGAAGAAGCCACCCCGTTGCGTCTTGTCGGGAAATTGGATGGTCTGGTGATTGGCGCCTCGTTTAAAGGAGTTCTCAGAGAAGCCATCCATGCTTTTAAATATGAAGGGGTCAAGGAATTGGCTCTGCCCTTAGCTCGAATTATTGTTGAACGATTAACTCGGTTTGATTTTCCTTTTTTGGAATCGGTTTTAATTCCTGTCCCTTTGTTCAAAAAGAAACAAGCCAGCCGTGGTTTTAATCAAGCCACCCTTTTGGCACGGGTTCTCCAAACAGAATTAGAATTAACATTGCTGGAAGATCGTCTGATTAAGGTCAAAAACACACCTTCTCAAACTACCTTAGAGCCGGAAGAACGCAAAAAGATGGTCAAAGGAGTTTTTTGCTGGCAAGGTGCTCAAGAAGAGATTCAAGGAAAAACAGTCTTTTTGGTTGACGATGTCATCACCACAGGAGCAACCTTGAATGAATGTGCCAAGGTGCTCAAAAGGACCGGTGCTCAAAGCGTCTGGGGATTGGCGGTCGCCAAAGGCTAATTTAAGAAAAGACTAAACTATTGAGGATTTTCTCATCCACTTCTTGAAGACACTCTTCATTTTGGCAAGGAAAGACCGCCTCGAAAATCCGTTCCTCCACCGGAATTAGGATTAAGGTTAGAGGAACTTCAGTTTGCTCTGTAACCTTAAAACCGTTGGATTGCCCCAATTGAATATTTTGGTAGCTAAACGGAATCCCTTCCCCTTCTTTTGCTCTTGTTACCTCCTTAAGGTAATCTTCTAAGGAAGTGGCCGTGCTTTCCACCTGAAATTCTTTCTTAAGTTGCTCAAGGCCTTGGTAATAAACAAACCAAAACCTTGCTCCTTTAGCCTCTTGTGGGTCGCATTTCATCAATTGACACCACTCTTGGTTTTCAATTTCAAACGGACTGGCTAAAACCAAACGTTCTGCTTCTCTTTGAATCTTCCAGTTTGCAGGCACCCGGAATTTTATCCCCCACTTTTGGTCCGAATATTCCTTCCACTTCCCTTCGGCTAAATCAGGCTTAATTTCTGTTTTGGCTGACTGAATCAATTGAAAACTATTTAAGATTCTTTGTTCCTCTGTTTCTAATTGAGAGATTGAGTTCCGTCCGTTAAATCTTAACAAATAATAAAAGCCTTGTTTTTCTATAACCAAAAAGAGATAATTCGCCTGATTGTCGCCTGACTCAGTCGCGGTTAACCAAAAGGCTGGTTCTTGATTCAATTGAATCGCCTGAGGGGCAGAATAAAGAAGTCCTTTTTGATTGGCTTCTTGTCGGGTAAGCTCCTCCAAAGCGCTCTTTAAAGAATCTGGTGAAGCAGGAGTTAAAAGACCGAAACCCTCCTTCAATAACTGCTCTAACGAGTTAAAGGTGGTCACATAAAGCAAAGGATTGAGGTCGGCCTCTGTCATTTCCTCAACCGCTCCTATCTCTTTTGATTTGCTCCAACGACTTGTCTGAGAAAGTCTTGTTGCTTCTGGACTGACCAACCTTACTCGCTGCCACCCATCATGAGGCAACCCAGCGAAAATTGACCAGTTGGAAGGGTAAGAAATCTGATACCCATAGGGACTGGTGTATTCCTGCCAGGTTGTTTCTTGAAAGCGAGGGGCTTCTTTTTTGTTTTGTTTTAAAACAATAAAAAAACCGCCCGAAACCAAAATCACCAAAAACAGACCTAAAAGAAACCAACGAAACGCCTTGACCTCATTCATTTTACCTCCTTTGTTTTGATAATATTACAAAAAACTTAGCCAAACAAGAGCAAAAAGTTGCGCCCAGCCGTCTTTTTCTGATAAAATAAAACTGCCTGGTGGGTTGGCAGAATGGCAATGCGCCGGTCTTGAAAACCGGTGGGTGAAAGCCCTTGCAGGTTCGAGTCCTGCACCCACCGAACGGAGCGAAGGTGGGTTGGCCGAGTGGTCTAAGGCAGCGGTTTGCTAAACCGCGGGGGCCTAAACAGCCCCACGCAGGTTCGAATCCTGCACCCACCGATTTTGTCCGATTTTGTCCGATTTTGTCCGATTTTGTCCCCATAGCTCAATGGATAGAGCGCGAGCTTGCGGAGCTCGAGGTTAGAGGTTCGACTCCTCTTGGGGACGTGCCCTCGTAGTTCAATGGATAGAACGTTGGCTTCCGGAGCCAAAGGTTCCAGGTTCGAGTCCTGGCGGGGGCAAAGGAAGAATTGAAATGAAAGGCGTTGTTTTAGCTGGTGGCTTGGGGACAAGATTACGTCCTCTGACCCTCATTACCAACAAGCATCTTCTGCCGGTTTTTAATCAACCGATGATTTTTTATCCTATCAAAACCCTTCTGCGAGCAAAAATTGATGAAATTATGATTGTCACGGGTGGACCACATGCAGGGCACTTTATTTCTGTCCTCCAAAATGGCCAACACCTTGGAATTAAACATCTGGAATATGCTTATCAAGAAAAAGAAGGTGGTATTCTTGATGCTCTCCGTTTGGCGGAAGATTTTGCAGATGGTAAACCCATCACGGTCATTTTAGGAGACAACTGCACAGATGCAGATATCTCCAAACCGGTGCGTCAATTTAAAAAGGGAGCGATGGTTTTTCTTAAAAAGGTGGCTAGTCCAGCCCGTTTTGGCGTACCTGTCTTTGAGCCCATCGACAAAACAGAGAAAGTAACAAAAATTACCCCAAAGACCCACCGTATTGTCAAAATAGAGGAAAAACCAAAAAAACCAAAATCAGAATATGCGGTGACGGGTCTTTATATCTATGATTTCCATATCTTCGAATTCATTAAAAAATGTCAACCCTCTCCTCGTGGCGAACTAGAAATCACTGATGCCAATAATCTTTATATTCAAGATAAGGCCTTGCAATGGACAGAACTGGAGGGTTTCTGGCAAGACGCAGGCACCTTTGAAAGTTTGTTTAAAGTCAATGCCTATTGGGCCAAAAAGCACGGTATAACTTTTGAATGACGAACGTATTTCTAAAGTTAGACAATGATAAAAGGTGTTAAAATCAAAAAACTTCTTGTCCATCAAGATATCCCTGACTTAAAACAGCAAGAAGCAAAACAAGGGTTTTTAATCGAAGTACTCAGAGCAGATGACCATCTTTTAAAAAAATTCGGTCAAACTACCTTCACTGTCGCTTATCCACCAACAATCAAAGCCTTTCACTATCACGAAAAGCAGGACGACCTCTGGTTTGTCGCGACAGGTAGAGCTAAGATTGTCCTTTGCGATCTACGGAAAAACTCGCCCACCTATGGTCAAAAAGAGGTTATTTTCGCCGGAAAAGACGACTATAAACTTATTTTAATCCCCACAGGCGTTGCTCATGGCTATCAGGTTGTTTCCCAAGAGCCGGTCTTGCTTTTTTATCACACCACAGCCCCTTATAACCCTCAAAATCCCGATGAAAAAAGATTAGACCCTTATGACCCGACCATTGGTTATCAATGGGAAAAGGAGCAAGAATGAAAATTCTTGTCACAGGAGGCTGCGGATTTATCGGCTCCAACCTAATCCGCCATCTTTTAACCAACTATCAAAATATTCAGGTGGTCAATCTGGATAAATTAACCTATGCAGCCCACCCCTTAAGCTTGGCTGATATCGCCAAGGACAAACGGTATCAATTTATCAAAGGGGATATTTGCGATGAAATCTTGGTGGAAAGAGTCTTTGCGGAAGAAAAACCAGATGCTATTCTCCATCTGGCCGCAGAATCCCATGTGGATCGCTCCATTAATCAACCCGCTCCTTTTCTCAAAACCAATATCTTTGGAACCTATGTCCTTCTTGAAGCTGTAAAAAAGCATAAAATTGCCAAGATGGTTCATATAAGTACAGATGAGGTTTATGGGAGCATTAAAAGAGGTTCTTTCTCTGAAAGTTCGCCTCTTGCGCCCTCGAGTCCTTATTCTGCCTCCAAAGCTGCTTCAGATCTTTTGGCCCTTTCTTATTTTAAGACCTACCACCTACCAGTAGTGATCACCAGAAGTAGTAATAACTTCGGGCCTTATCAATTCCCTGAAAAATTCATTTCTCGCTTAATCACCAACGCTATCTTAAAACAAGATTTGCCGGTTTATGGAAATGGACAAAATGTGCGAGATTGGCTCTTTGTCTTGGATAACTGTCGCGCCATTGACCTTGTGCTTCAAAAAGGTAAAATTGGCGAAATTTATAATATTGGCGTCAAAAACGAAAAAACAAATCTTGAGGTGGCTGCGGAGATTCAAAAAAGTTTTCCTCGTGTCAAAATCCGGTTTGTGGCTGACCGGCCAGGTCACGATTTTCGCTATTCTCTAAATACCAACAAAATTCAGAGATTGGGTTTCGAACCCAAATATTCCTTTAAAAAAGCCCTTTCAGAAACCATCGATTGGTATCTCAATAACCAGTGGTGGTGGCGACCTCTGAAAGAAAGAAGCGAAACCTTCTATCAAAACTGGGGGCGATGATGATTATCGGTATTGATGCCTCTCGGGCAACAAAAAGTTTTCAAAGGGGCTCAGATCAGTACTCTTTTTATCTCATCAAAAATCTGGCGCGGCTTGATTTTCAAAATGAATACTGGCTTTATTCACCCCATCCTCCTAATCCAGAACTAACCCAACTCCCCCAAAACTTCCACTGGAAAATTTTGCCTTTTTTCCGATTCTGGACCCACATCCGGCTCTCCTCTGAAATGCTCTGCCACCCACCTAATCTTCTCTTCGTTCCTTCCCATGTTTTACCCTGGATTCATCCTCAAAAAACAGTCGTCACTATCCATGATTTGGCTTACCGATATTTCCCCTCTGCCTATCCCGCTTTAAATCGTTTTTATGAATATTTAGCACTGAAGTTGGCTCAGGGCGCTTCAAAAATTATCGTCCCCTCCCAAGCAACCAAAAACGATCTTCTCAAATGGACCAAAATGAATCCAGAAAAAATTGTGGTGATTCATCACGGTGTGGATTACGCAATTTATCAATCACCCCAAGAGAAAAAAGTAAATTACCCTTATTTGCTCTTTTTGGGCAAATTAGAAGAACGAAAGAATCTGAAAAGAGTCATCGAGGCGTTTGCAATGTTAAAAAAAGAAAAAAAGCTCCCGCACAAACTCGTTCTCGTTGGTCAGCCAGGATTCCGTTACCAAGAGATTGACGCAAAGATTCAAACCTTACCCCAATCCATCCAAAAAGAGATTATCCCAACAGGTTATCTGCCTACTCATGAGGTGATTCGTTGGTTAAAAAACGCTGACATTCTCCTTTTTCCGACACTTTACGAAGGTTTTGGTCTACCTGTTTTAGAAGCGATGGCGGCCGGGGTTCCTGTTTTGGCTTCTCAAATTCCAGCATTGAAAGAGATTGCTTCTGACGCTGCCTTCTTCGTTGACCCCCAAAAACCCAAAGAGATAGCGACGGGAATTGAAAGATTGCTTAGTGACCAAGATGTGAGAAAGCAACTGATTCAGAAAGGACAAGAAAGAGCCAAATCGTTTTCCTGGCAGAAATGCGCTCAAAAGACACTCAATGTATTGCAAGCAGTTTTTCAAGAAAAAGGTGGTTAAGATGAGAATTTTGGTTACCGGAGGAAAAGGACAGTTAGGTTTGGCTCTTCAAGAAGTATTGCCCGAGCAAGAATCTGTTTTTCTGACAAAAAACGAACTGGACATTACAGAAACTGAAAAGGTAAGTCAACAAATTAATGACGTTCATCCAGAAATTGTTATACACACTGCTGCTTATACAGATGTAGATAACTGCGAAGCCAATCCTGATTTAGCTTATCGAGTGAATGTTTTGGGAACAAAAAACATTGCCCTGGCTTGTCAAAAGATTAAAGCCACTTGCATCTTTATTTCCAGTGATTATGTTTTTGATGGCAAGAAGAAAACACCTTACCAAGAAGAAGATTCACCCCACCCGCTTTCTGTTTATGGAAAAACCAAATGGGAGGGTGAAAAGATTGTTCAAAGAATACCTCATTTTCTGATTGTTCGCACTGCTTGGCTCTTCGGCCAAGGTGAGAATTTTGTCCAAAAAATTCTTCAACTCAGCCAAAAACGAAAAGAATTAAAAGTTGTAAATGACCAAATCGGTTGTCCCACCTATGCCTTAGATTTGGCACATGCCCTTTGGAAATTGATTTTAATTTACACCGGCGAAAATCAATTTCCAAAGAACAAAAAAGACATTTATCACATTACCAACCTCGGCTACTGTTCTTGGCACGATTTTGCTCGTGAAATCATCAAGGAAAGTCGTCTTCAGGTTAAAATTTCCCCAATTTCATCTTTGGAATGGAGAAAAATAAAACCGAAGAGCGCCCCAAGACCTTCTTATTCTGTTTTAGATGGTCAAAAAATTGCCCGGTTAGGAATCAAAATGCGACCTTGGCAACAAGCATTAAAAGAATATCTTTCAACCCTTTAAATATTCCCTTAATAAAGCCAAAAAAATCCCCAAAGCCAAACCAGCAAGCACTCCCAAGGTTGGTATTATAAAGTAATTAGGTTTAATTTGCAGGATAACTGGCTCTGAAACAGAAAGAGTAAACTGGGTCTTTGCAGTTGCCAAACGATTGTATTGCTCAATTTGCTCTTTAATCAATCCGATGGTGCTTTGACCCAATTTCTTTGCCTCATCTTCTTTAGAAGCGTTAATTTGAAATCCTAAAGAAAAGGAGTCGGGCGTCAAGACAGACTTAATCAAACCAGTCAAAACCTTTGGATTTTGACTGGGTAAAGACAAACCCGCTTTTTGATAGATTTCTTTCACATTAGAAGGTGATTGAAGCCAAGCGACAATGGTGTTGGCAAACAGACCGGATGATTGAAGGGCGTAATAACTATCATATTCATAAATAGGGGCAGGGAGATTGGATTTAGGAATAAGGGTTAAAGAAGCATTCACCTGATAGGTCACGTGCTCTCGGAAAACAAAAATTAAACTGACTAAAACCGAAACCACTACCATTAAAAGAATGATTGAAAAATTTTTTTGGAAAATTCGCAAGTATTCTTTGAGTTCCATTTTCTTTATTATCGTGGGAAATTTAACTGGATGTCAAGTCCACACTAATCAGCCTATCTTCATCAATCAAACCTTCCCATCTCCACTGTCTCGTATCTGTTTGAAGATAGAAAAGGAATTGATTAGGCTCAGCACCAGGTTGTTTTTGAACAAGAAGATGATACAAAGGCAGTGGCGGTGTTTGATAAACAATGGTGAATGTTTTTGTCTCTTTGGGGGCAACTGTGGACCAAAATCCAAAAACAGTTTTACCTGACTCTTCAGAAAGATCAACCCTTTCTATTCCTTGCGTTGAAACAAGTAAACTACCTTTTGGCACCAAAATCCGGGTGTAGTTCTGGTTTATTCCATCCGGCCACAAACCGTCCCCTTGGTGAGTCCGCCTTAGCGAAAGGGTATGGAGTAAGGTCCCGTTGCTTCCAAGCCTGACCGTGAAACTTACTTTTTGTTTGACATTGAGACTGCTTTTCTGACCACCTAAATTGGCGTTGTTGAGATACAGGTAGTCGCCATCGGTTGTTTTCACCCGGCCGCCCCAATCATGCTTCTCCACAATTTGACTTAACCAAGGCTCTTTAAAATTCAAAAGAATATGCTTTTCCCTCAGGTTTTTAAGAGTCGTCTTGATTACCAAAGACCAAACCTTGGGATTCTTAATCCGTTGAAGCACTATCGGGAACATATCTTTAAGGATTGTCTTGGGTTCATTAATGAGCGCGCCCTGAGGGTCTTCAAAATATTCCTTTTCCACATAATATTGCGTCTCTTTAAGAAAATTTTCAGGGTTTAGCGTCATCTGATACTGGGGTAATTCAATCGGTCCGATAATCCGCAGAAGGTCAACAAAAAAGCTGGCATCAATGGCAATGACCCCATCCACCTCTCCGCCTCCTTCTTGAAGGTAGTAGCCTTCAATTTCAGCAGCCGCCCGAGAAAAATCAACCGCCCAATTGGAATCTCTCATTGTTCCGCAGCCATTCGGCCAAATTTCTTTCATCGGACTGGGCAAGGGCAAGCATTTTTGGGCGGTCAACTTTTTGTCTCTTTTATAAATGTTGGTTTCAAATTGATAATCCTTTAAAAGACCGTGTCTGAGCTCGACCTCGGCAAAACTACCAATAAAGCCACCGGTTGGTCTTAACTCGGTATTGTTCTGAAAGAGAATGAGATAGTGACCATTGGAAGCAAGCAGCAATCGAATTAAATCCCCTTTTTCCCCACCCAATCCTTGCCACACAAAAACAGAACCGCAAAGCAAAACCACCAAAATACCAACCAACACTCCTTGAAAAAACTGCTTCCAAGGCTTTTTTCTTAAAGATGAACCAAAAACCCGCGGCCTCACCCTGACCCAAGTCGGCTTTTTGACCACGGGCTGGATTGTATCAACTGGCCGAATCTTCATTCCCTCTTCGCTTTTCATTATACTATAAATAACCCAACACTGACCAAAAAAATAAGATGAAAAAAGAAGTGATTCTTGTTTGTGGGGGCGCAGGATACATTGGCTCGCAAACCGTCAAAGAGCTCAAAGAAGCGGGCTATTTTCCTGTCACCTATGACAACCTCTCGACAGGCCATCGCGGAGCAGTTTTAGCCGGAGATTTTGCTTTGGGCGATTTGGCAGACACTCAAAGGCTTGCTCAGGTCTTTCGAAAATATCAACCTCAAGCAGTGATGCACTTTGCTGCTTCTATTGAAGTAGCGGAATCAGTCAAAAACCCGGCCAAATATTTCGAAAATAATCTTGCCAATGGACTCAATCTTCTGAAAGTGATGCTCCAAAATGAGGTGAAAAAATTAATCTTTTCTTCCACGGCCGCAGTTTATGGCAATCCCCAAAAAACACCAATCAGAGAGAGCGATCCTACCCAACCAATTAATCCTTATGGTCTTTCGAAATTGATGTTTGAGCAGATTCTTTCCTGGTATGCTCAGGCTTATGGTTTAAGGTCAATCTCTCTTCGTTATTTTAACGCAGCTGGCGCTGATCCATCAGGCAGACTTGGTCAAGATTCGCCCAAGCCCACCCATTTAATCACCAGGGCAATCCTGACTGCCTTGGGTCAAGAGCCGTTCTTAGAAGTTTATGGCACGGATTATCCCACTCCAGATGGCACTTGCATTCGAGATTATATCCATATTAAAGATTTGGCCATCGCTCATATTTTGGCTTTAAAGGCGCTAAACAAAGGCACTTTTTCTCCTGTTTATAATTTAGGAACTGAGAAAGGCTTCAGCGTAAAAGAGGTGATCGCGATGACCAAAAAAGTGACCAAAGTGGATTTTTTGGTCCGGCAAGCAAAACGGCGACCGGGCGATCCAGCGGTTTTAATTGCCTCAACTGAAAAAGCAAAGAAAGAACTGGGTTTCAAACCGCGCTATTCTGACTTAGAAACAATCATCAAAACTGCCTGGCAGTGGCACAAAACACACCCTCGGGGATATCAAACTTGAAGATTGGTTGAATTTGTGCTAAAATAGTTTAAAATACCAAGGGGGCATGATGAAACAAAAATTTTCTTCAAAACAAACGGTTTTCTTGGTCTTGACAGCAATTTTGGTTATTCTACTCTTTTTCTTTGTTTTGCGCTCATCTCCGTCTCAAAATAAAACAAACGAAATCTCACCCTCCTCCCCAAAAACCACTGAAACAGAAACCCCTCCTTCCTCAACCTCTGTCTCCCCAACCCCTACTCCTGAAACAAAACCAGAAACCACCCCCAAGACCTCTCAATCACAAAAAACCACCACCCAACCAACCAAAACAACAAGTCAGAAGTTAGAAGAAGCCAACGCTTTTATGTTAAAAAAAGAATATGAGCAGGCAATTCCACTTTATCAAGAGGTAATTCAAGAAAATCCTCGACTGGTTTCGGCCTATAATTCTTTGGCCATTGCTTACGCAGAAAAAGGAAACAAAACCGAAGCCCTCAAAGTCATTGAAGAAGGGCTGCTCAAAAATCCGGGCGACTTTTCTCTGCTCCAAACCAAAGATATTATTGAATACCGCTTTTAAAAATGTTTCGTCTTAAACCCTATCTTTTTTTACTCTTTTTACCTCTTTTGTTTTTACCCCAAAAAAGCAAGGCGGATTTCGATCGGAATCTCATTCTGACTGATCTAGAATTTACCAATTACAACGTGATGACCGCCTCCCAGATTAATGATTTTCTGGTGGCGCAAGGCTCGGTCTTCGCCAATTATGTCATTCCAGAATATGTTGAGGTTCCTTTCCCCTATCAAGGAGGGCAGTGGGGCACGGTTTCGGTACGTCAGATTAACGACATTACTGGTCAACTTTTGTATGGCAAGACAGTGGCTCAATTAATTTATGACGAAGCCCAAGAGCACCAAATTAATCCGCAGGTTATTTTAGCCATTTTCCAAAAAGAGTCTTCAACAATCACCCAAGCTTCGGTTACCCCCACAAGATTAGCCTGGCCGATGTTTTATGCCTTTGACGAAACAATGGCTGCTTTTGGCTACACCTATGACCAAGCGCAAGAAAAGGCGGCTGATTTTGGAGGGGTTGGCCACCAAGTGGCTTATGCAGCGGCCAACTTCCGTGATAAATATAACAAATGGGCGAATGGAACCTATGGGAACTGGCGTAATCCTCTGGTAATCGATGGAGTCACCATCTATCCTCAATCCATCGCCACTCGCCTCTTTTATGCTTATACCCCCCATCTTTCTTCTTGGCTCAACTTTTACACCATCTATGATCAGTGGTTCCCTTATCTGGTGGATGCTCAATTGCTCAAGAAAGATAATGAGCCCACCGTCTATTTGGTCAACCAAAATCAAAAATTCCCCATTCCGAATCCAGAAGTCTTTGATAATTGGGGTTTCCATTGGAAGGATATCAAGATAGATAATGCCACTGTTGACGCTTTGCCAACCGGGCCTTTTCTTGAGCGATTAGCCAAGGGTTCTTCCCCCCAGGTTTATCTCATGGACCAAGGAAGAAAGAATCCTATTCCTAATCCGGATGTCTTTGTCAACTGGGGATTCCGCTGGCAAGATATTGTCACTCTCTCTGACGCCTTTATCAATTCTCGACCCACCGGACCAACGCTCAAAAGAATCGCCAAGGGTTCTTCACCCCAGGTTTATCTCATGGACCAAGGAAGAAAGAATCCTATTCCTAATCCGGATGTCTTTGTCAACTGGGGATTCCGCTGGCAAGATATTGTCACTCTCTCTGACGCCTTTATCAATTCTCGACCCACCGGACCAACGCTCAAAAGAATCGCCAAGGGTTCTTCACCCCAGGTTTATCTCATGGACCAGGGAGAAAAGAATCCTATTCCTAATCCGGATGTCTTTGTCAACTGGGGATTCCGCTGGCAAGATTTGGTGGTTGTTTCAGACAGTTTCCTCTCCTATTATCCCTTGGGAAAAACTCTCAAAAAACTGGCTAAAGGCTCCTCACCGGCTGTCTATTACATTGAAGCAGGCAAAAAGAGACTTATTCCAAGTGCCCAAATTTTTAACCGACTGGGTTTCCGCTGGCAGGATATTGTTGTCTGTTCTGATCAATTTCTCTTTTATTATCCTTTAGGTCCACCCAAAACAAGATAATTTGAACCTAAGCGGTCGTAATCTTGGGGGTAAATAGATTTCAGCCTCCTTTTTTGTTATGGTAAAAATTAATGAAAAAGATACTCCCTTTTCTTCTCCTTGCTACTACTGCTTTCTTGCTCTTCAAAAATTTAGGCAATATTTATCTTTGGGAGGATGAAGCAGAAACCGCAGTCATCGCCAACAATCTTTGGACCACCGGCTATCCCACTCCCTTTGACGGAAAAAATTTGGTCACCCAAATGAATGGAGAAGACATCGCGGTCCGAGGCAACCATTATCTCTGGCGTCTCCATCCCTGGCTTCAATATTATCTTCTTGCTCCTTTTCTCCATTTTAAGAAAAACACTTTTTTTGCCCGCTTGCCGTTTGTTCTCCTTGGTTTGGCCGCAATTTATCTGATCTATTTAACGGCAAAGAAACTTTTCTCAGAGCGTATCGCTCTGTTTGCTTTGTTCATTTCTCTTTTTTGTTGGCCTCTCCTGGTTTATATCAGACAGGCGAGGTATTATTCTCTTCTCCTCTTTTTTAGCATCCTCTTGATTTATCTCTATCTTCACTTTTTAGAAAAAAGAAAACGCGCCTGGCTTTGGTTTTCAATAGCCGCTATCTTTCTTTTCCATTCCCATTTTGTCGCCTTTTTCGGCACCATCACAGGACTTTGGATTCACTTTTTGCTGTTTTATTGGAGAAAAATCAAAGAGTACTTAAAAGAATTGGTTTGGATTTTCTCGTCCATTGCAATCTTCACCCTACCCTGGTTTTGGCTGGTGGACTATTTCGCCCTTTTCTCCCGTTCTTCGCATCTTTCTGCCTTTGGGGACCATCTCCAATTTTACAGCAGCGTCTTTTTGAGCATCTTCCCGATCTGTCTTCTTTGTCTCGGCTTCCTCTTGTGTTTTTCCAATTGCCTGAAATATCGCCAAGAAATCCTTCTTTTGGTCTTCGTCGGCTTAACCACTACCCTGACCGTTTCATTTTTCATTCCCGTCCCTTATACGCGTTATTTAATTGGTCTTTTCCCTATCTTGATTATTCTTACGGCTGCTTTCTTGGATTGGATTTTGAAAAAGAATCTATTTTGGGGTAGCCTCGCGCTCTTTTTGATTTTTCTCCATTTTTTCACCCCTTGGCCTTGGCTTTTGGAAAACAAGGGGAAAGGGTTCAAAAATAATTGGGGCTTCTTTTCTTATTTGAGCGAAATTACTCATGATTACGATGGACCGGTAGAAGCAATTGTCAATTTTCTCAATCAGAGCACTAAAAAGAATCCCACCGTATTGACCAATTATGCCTGGGAACCAATCATTTTTTACACCAACGCCAAGGTGCTGAATCGAATCACCGATCCTTCCTCTCCCCTCTTTCCTCTTACCAAAGGAGAAAATCCGGATTTCATCATTCCCCGCCATTGTTGGAAACCAATGCAAATCCCAGCCAATTATCGTAAAATAGTCTTGTCTGCCAAAGACATCTGCTGGGAAAACCGTTCTGAACCCCTATTGCACCATTTTCGTACTGTCACCACCGGACCAAATGTGGTGATCTACCAAAGAGAGTGATGTCATTTAAACGTCAAGTCGCCTATAACACGATTATCCAACTGACAGGCAAGGCTGTTGCCATTCTTTTATCTGTCATTATCACCATTGCTCTGACCCGCCACTTTGGTCCTACTGGCTACGGCTATTATAATACTGTCATTACTTTTGTTGGCTTTTTTATCGTGCTTGCTGATTTAGGGGTTTATCCTATTTTGGTCCGGGAAATGTCACAACGGCCAAAAGAAAAAGAACAGATTTATGCCACTGTCTTTTTCTACCGGGTAATTTCCAGTTTGGTCACCATGGGTTTTGCTTTCTTGGTTGGTTTTTTGATGCCCTATCCTCAATTGGTCAAACTGGCGATTGGCATTTATGCACTCTCTGCCTTTCTCAGTTTATTAATCAGTCTAATAATGGCTGTTTTCCAAATCAATTATCGTATGGACCTACCCACCTTCGTAGAAATTTCAAGCCGCATTCTTTATCTTTTTACTCTTCTTTGGGGGTTAAAGCAGGGATACAATCTTTACGGCATTTTTTGGCTATTGGTTGTGGCAACAGTGGTCAATCTCGTTTTAGATTTGGCTCTTAGTCAAAGGTATATGAAAACAAAAATTGTTTTTGACTTTGAACTTCTGAAAGGGTTTTTAAAAGAGAGTCTTCCGATGGGTTTGGCCACGATTTTGGGTCTAATCCATTTTAAGGTGGATACCATTCTCCTTTCAGTGATGAAACCAGCCGCTGATGTTGGAATCTACGGGGCAGCCTACCGCATTTTTGAGAATTTAATTATCATTCCTGGTATTTTCGTTGGCCTTCTGTTCCCCCGCCTTTCGGAATTATATCTTCAGGATTCAGAAGGTCTGAGGCGGGTCTTCCAAAAAGCGATTGACCTCCTTCTTATGGCAGTCTTACCAACCATTGTCATCTTTTATTTTCTCTCGCCTTATCTCATCGAAACTATGGCTGGCCCCCAATTTGCGCCCGCTCATTTAGCTCTACGGATTTTATTGGCTTCTCTTTTTGCCACCTTTTTGGTCAGTCTCTTCAGTTATCTTTGCATCGCCAGTAAAAAACAAAAAATCCTGATTTATCTCTGGGCCGCCTTTAGTCTGCTTAATATCCTTTTAAACCTACTTTTCATCCCTCTCTTCTCTTATAAAGGTGCGGCCTTGACCACAGTGGTGACAGAGTTTGGCGTGCTCTTTACCCTCTACTTTATCGTCAATAATCTCATTCGCATCCGTCCTTCTTTCGGATTTTTGGGCCGTCTTGTTTTGCCAACAGCATTTTTAATTCTCTTCTACCTCCTTATCTTCCGTATCCCCACCTTAAGCTTTGCCACTTTCCAGAAATTTTCGCTCTTAGTTCAATTTTTGTATACCACGAGTTTTCTTCTTTTGGGTTTTCTTCTATATGGTCTTTTGTTAACCATCTTTCAGGTGGTCGACAGAAATGAAATTTTAGAGATAATTAGAAGAGGAAGACAATCTCGCTAAAAGGTGATGGATCGAATTTGGGCTTTCAAAATGGAACCTCTTGTTTATATCATCATCCTCAACTATAACGGCGGGCAAGAGATTATTGAGTGTCTTCAAAGTTGCCAAAAAATCCATTACCCGCGATTCCGAATTTTAGTTGTCGACAACGCTTCCGCCGACCACTCTATAGCGCAAATCAAAAAGCAGTTTAAAGAGGTAGCGGTTATCCAAAATCAAGAAAATTTGGGTTTTGCCGCGGGCAATAATGTCGGAATAAAATACGCACTGAGCCAAAAAGCAGATTATGTCTTGTTGCTCAACAATGACACAGTGGTTTCAGAGGACTTTCTCACAAAAATGGTTCAACTCGCCGAAAAAGAAACTAATATCGGCATCGCGGTACCCAAAATTTTGTATTATCAAAGTAACAAACTTTGGGAAGGGTGGGGAAAGAAAATCGACTATATTCGGGGTAGGGTCACGGTCAGTACCGAAGAAGCAATAAACCAACCTCAAGAGACAATCCACGCTACGGGTTGCGCGATGCTTATTAAAAGAGCGGTTTTCGAAAAGATTGGCTTTCTTTCTGAAGACTATTTTATGTATTTTGAAGATATTGATTTTAGTTTAAAAGCGAGAAAAGCTGGCTTTAAAATCTTTTACCAACCAAAAGCAGTCATCTGGCATCGATTTAATCGGGGGACTTCCCTCATGAATCAATATTATTGGCAAAGAAGCAGGGTTATCTTTGCCTTAAAATGCGCACCGAATATCCTGATTAAAACCCTTGCTTTTGTTTGGATTCTTTTTAGAATCTGCAAGCTTTTCTTTAAATACCAATTAAGTAAACTTCGTGGTACTGAAGATCAAGAATCTAAATTGGTCTATCAAGCAACAATTAATGGTCTCAAAAAAGATAAAGCTCCCCTAACCAATACCGGAGAGGTGTCCAAATGAAAATCGGTATTTGGGCAAAGTGTTTAGATATTGAACAAAAGACCGGTTTAGAGGTTTATACAGAAAGTTTAATCCGAGGCTTAGCCAAAATCGATTCAAAAAACGATTACCTTCTCTATTCAGATCATCCTTTAGAGACAGGTTATCTTCCAAAGAATTTTAAACTCAAGGTTCTGCCCTGGCCTTTTCCAAAATTATGGACACAAATTCGACTTCCCTGGGAACTTGCCTCGAGTAAACCAAATTTAATTTTCTTCCCTTCTTTTGCCAGCCCTTTACTTTTACCGGTGAAGTCGGTCATCACCATCCACGACCTTTTTGTCTTTGATTTTCCTCAACACTATTCCTTGATGGAAAGATTGACCTTTTCTTTCTGGGTTAATCAAACTGCCTTAAAAGGGGCTTCAGCTATTATTGTGCCCTCAGAATATATAAAAAATTTGATGACCAAAAAATGGCCTGATTTTGAAAATAAAATTTTTGTCACCCATTTAGGTTACAATCCTGAATATCGTCCTCGGCCTGTCCAAGAAATAGAAAGAGTCAAAAGACAACACAAACTAAAAACTGCTTATTTTATCCATGTGGTGGGTGGTTATGTGGCGCGCAAAAACTCGCTCCGTGTGTTAGAGGCTTTCAAAATGTTAAATCCGGCTCAAAAAAATATCACGATGGTTTTTGTGGGGCGAGACTTTGGGCCTGAGTATCAAAAAACGCAAAAGGCAGTCTGTGAATTGGGTCTCAAAAAGCTGGTCTTCTTTTTAAAATATCTTCCCACCGCTGATTTAGCCGCCCTGCTTTGTGGAGCCATCGCTTCTGTTTATCCCTCTCTATCTGAAGGTTTTGGCTTGCCTGTTTTAGAGGCAATGGCTTGTGGTGTTCCGGTGGTTACCTCCAATTTGGGAGCGATGGCAGAAGTGGCTGGGCAAGCGGCGCTTCTGGTAAATCCTCACAATATAGCAGAAATCGCCAAGGCGATGGAAACGTTTTGGAAAGACGCGAGACTGCGGAAGAAATACCAAACATTGGGGTTAGAGCGGACAAAGCATTTTTCCTGGCAAAAGTGTGCTCAAGAGACCTTGAAAATTTTTGAAACAGTGGGGGCAAAATGAAGATTTTGATGGTCGCTGACAGCATTTTTCCGGATAATATTGGTGGGAGTTATAAATATCTTTATTACTTAAGCCAAGAGTTGGCCCGAAAAGGAAATAGGGTTTGTGTGATTGTTTCTGACAAAAAAGGGCTCCCAGAAAAGGAGGTAATTGACCGTATTGAGGTCTTTCGCTTTCGGCGAAATCGTCGCAATAAAATTACTGACTTTTTCTCCTTTATCTTCGGGGCAAAAAGGGTGTTTTTGGATTTGACTCAGCATCAAACCTTTGATGTGATTCATTTCCACTGGCCTTTACCCGCTTTGGGCGTGCTTCTCTCTAAGAAAGTAAAAAATACTAAAAAAATTTATACCTTTCACGGTCCTTGGCCCGAAGAATATCTCTTTGAAATTGAAGATCAATACCCTCGCTTTTTCCTTACTTTGCTGAAAAAAATGTTTAAAAGCATCGAACGGTTTGTCTTAAAACAGATGGATGTAATTCACTGCGCCTCAGAGTTTACCAAGAGACAAATCATCACTTTATATGGCGGGGAGCTGGCACAGAAGGTCAAAATCATTCCCCTGGGCATCGATCTTCAAGGATATCAAAAGGCAGCGCGTTTGAGCCAAGGGGCAGCGCGTCAAAAGTTAAACCTTCCGCTTACTCCCAAAATCATCTTTACCGCACGCCGGTTATACAAACGAATGGGGCTGGACGAACTAATTGAGGCCTATGCGGGATTTGTTCAACAATATCCCCAGAGTCTGCTCTTAATCGCGGGTAAAGGTCCTGAGCAAGGGGGGCTAAAAGAAAAGGTCCGGCAGTTGGGTTTATCTTCGGTCAAATTTCTCGGTTTTGTCCGAGAAGAAGATTTGCCTTTGTATTATCGGGCGGCCGATCTCTTTGTCTTGCCCACTCGCAAACTCGAAGGATTCGGACTGGTTATTTTGGAAGCCTTCGCCGCAAATTGTCCGGTTTTAGGCACTGAGACAGGGGCAATCAAAGAGGTATTAGATCAATTTGACCCGAAGCTTATCGTTAAGGGTAAAACAAGCCAAGAAATCAAAAATGGACTCCTCTTCTTCTTTCAGCATTATCAGGATAAAATAGATCAGAAAATCTTTGATAAGGTCGAAAGGTTTCGGATTGAGCTAATCGCCCAGCAAATAGAAGATGTCTATCAGCCGAAATAAAAAACGCTCTTTTTTGGAAATCTGGCTCTATCTTACTGCTCTTGCCTTGCTTCTTGGACAAGTGTTGCGGATACCTTTAACCGAAGAAGGGGCTTTATTACCGATTGATCTCCTTGCCATCTCATCAGTCCTATTTTGGGTGGGGAAGAATCTGAAAAAGAAAGAGTTTGTGATTCCTTCCACAAGCCTAAACCTACCTTTGGTTCTTTTCTTGCTGATTGCCTCTTTCTCCTTCTTGTTAAATAGCAACCTGCTTGTAGGCAAAGAATATCTTTTGGGTTTTAGTTATCTCCTTCGATTAGCCGGCTATCTACTCACTTTCTTTGTGGTGATTGATACGCTTCATGCTGAAAATTGGGGGAAATTTTATCAACTACTCATTTTTGTGGGATTGGTTTTTGCCTTTTTAGGATTTGTCCAGTTGATTTTTATTCCCTCTTTTGAATTTATGACAAAATATGGTTGGGACCCTCATATTAACCGTCTGCTTTCCACCTTTTTTGACCCCAATTACGCCGGGGGTTTTTTGGTTTTTGTCAGCGCCTTGGTTTTGGGTCGACTTTTGTTTACTGAAAACAAAGCAGAAAAAGGTCTCTGGTTCTTTGCTTTTCTCTTTTTGTTTACAGGCGTCATCTTCACTTATTCACGGAGTAGTTATTTGGCTTTTTTTGTTATGCTTCTGACTATAGGGCTCTTTCGTTCTCCCCGACTGTTATTTGTTGGCGTTCTGGTTTTACTCATTGCTTTTTTTACTTTCCCCAGGATGCAACAAAGGATTATGAGTGGTTTCTCGTTAGATGTCACGGCTCAAATGCGACTGGCAAATTATCAACAGGCAAAACAAATCATCAACGATTATCCTTGGTTCGGTATAGGATACAACAATCTCCGGGTAGTGCGCGAAGAATATGGCCAGATTCAGAATCCCAGTCAACATACCGCCGGCGGATTTGATTCTTCATTTTTAACTGTTTGGGCAACAACCGGAATCATTGGGTTATTGGTTTATTTGTGGCTTTGTTGGAGAATATTAAAAGAAAGCTTTAAGCAATTTTGGGATAAAAAATCGCCACCCATTTTGCGCGGCTTGGGGTTAGGAATTTTCGCCGGATTTTTAAGCCTCCTCGTTCACAGTCAGTTTGTCAATTCCCTTTTTTATCCGCATATTATGCTGTATATCCTTTTTTCATTAGGATTATTGTATGCGAAGAGAACTCCCCTCAAAGAAATTAAAGTCCCTAATCGATAAATCACCTGTTTTTTTATTACCACTTTTGGTTTTGGGGATTTGTTTTTTATTCCGACGGGGTTTAATTTCTTGCGACTCATGGAAAGTGATCTTAAGCTTTCTCTTCTCCATCGCCTTGGCTTTGAGCCTGCTCCCATTTAGAAGATATCTTGATTTTCGAGCGCCAACAAAAATCAAAAGATGGCTCCCTTATTTTGTAGCCGGCTTTGGGTTTGTCATTTACGGAATTTATGGTGTCATCAGATTTCTACACTTTGCTAACTCAACATGGGATTTCGGATTTTATGACCAATGGCTTTGGAAAATCTCTAAACTTCAAGAAGCTCGTGGCTCATTGTGGGGAGCTCATGTCTTGGCGGATAATTTTCCTTTAATAGTTTATTTCATCGCACCTATTTACTGGGTTTTTAATCATCCAATTGCTTTAATTTTATTTGAAATATTGGTTGTCTGCCTCGGCGTCTTGCCGATATTTTGGCTCTGCCGAAAAAGATTTGACTCCGATCTATTACCTTTTGCTTTGGGTTTTGCTTATATGTTTTACATTGGCAACCAATATGCTTTAAAGTTCACTTTTCATCCATCCACTTTATTTGCGAGCCTGTTTTTATTCGCCTGTTACTTCTTTGAAGAAAAAAAGTATTTTTGGCATTTTGTGTTTGTTATTTTAGCCCTAATGTGTAAAGTGGATGTTGCCCTTTATATCATAGGATATGGTCTATTCCTCCTCTTACAAAGACACAAACTCGGCATAATCCATATTATCCTTGGCCTAACTTGGTTTGTTGTCGCTACTAAAATGATGGTGTCTTTTGGAGGGGAACCGCGATTTGGACTTTATCTCTCGCTTGGCAAAACGCCGTTTTCAATTATTAAAGAGATTGTCTTCCATCCGACGCATCCCATCGCACTGTTTTTAGAAAACCCAGAAAAAGTTTTTGTGCTCTTGACAATATTTGCTAGTTTCGGCTTTTTAGCATTACTGAGTCCTTCTCTGTGGCCAATTTTTTTACCAATGTTGGGAGAGCGTTTTTGGTCAGCGAACCATGCTCATTGGATACTCTTTTTCCATTACGGCGCACCAATTTCTGCTGTTTTGGTCTTAAGCGCCATCCACTCCATTTTGTATCTTAAGAATAACATCAAATTTCCCTGGGAGTTTTTTATTAGTATATTCTTCATTGTTCATACTTTGGCAATGGGTTATTTCTTGCAAGCGCCGGTGCATAATTTAATCCACAAGTCTTTTTACCAGTCCAGTGAAGAAATTCGTAGTCTCAGACGGGCGATAAAAATAATACCCAAAACATCCTCTTTGTCTGTTCAAGACAATCTTGCGCCTCACTTAGCCCACCGAAATAACATATGGGTTTTCCCAATCCAATTCGAGGCAGTTGATTTTATATTTTTAGATATCCAGACGATTCCATACCCCCTCACTGAGCAAAAGTATCGCTATTACCTCAAACAAACCTTGGAAAACAAACGCTACGGCATAAGATTTAACGAGCATGGTGTGATTTTGCTTCAAAAAGGATTGAAATATAACATCAGTCCTACTCAAGAAGTTTTAAATTATCTCAAGGAGGAAAAATAAACTCGGTCTCCAAAACACCCCCTCCCCATTATGGTAAAAAGATTATAAAATGGATTTGAGGAAAAATGCAGAATTTTTTGCTGATTTTATCCAATGTTGTTTTGGTGGTCATTGGTCAGGTTTTGATTAAACAGGGCGTAAACAAAATCGGTGGCTTTGACTGGTCACATCTGGTTAATTTTTTATTTCGCTCCTTCACTGCACCGCTGATTATTTTGGGTCTTGTTTTTTATGTTATTTCTGCGGCGATTTGGATTATAATTCTTTCCAAAATGCCCCTTTCTTTCGCTTATCCAATGATTTCCATCGGCTATGTCTTAATTTTATTTATCTCTTGGCTTTTCCTTCATGAAACAATTGCCCCTTTGCGAATCCTCGGGGTGTTATTAATCTGTTTGGGGATATTTTTTATTTTCAAAACAGCCTAAGCTAATGAAGCAAAACAAACAACAAACAGCCATTATTATTGGTGCTGGACCAGCGGGTTTAACCGCTGCCTATGAGCTATTACAAAAAACCGAGATTAAGCCAATCGTCTTTGAGGCGAGTTCGGATATTGGCGGAATTTCCAAAACAGTCAATTACAAAGGAAACCGAATTGATTTAGGCGGGCATCGGTTTTTCTCGAAATCAGACAGGGTAATGAAATGGTGGCTTGATTTGTTTCCATTAGAAGAAGAGGGGGCTCAAGGGGATCGGGTAATGTTAACCAAAAATCGGCTCAGTCGCATTTTTTATTTGCGTAAGTTTTTTGATTACCCAGTCACCCTTTCTTTAAATACCTTAACCAACTTGGGTCTTTGGCGATCTCTAAAAATCGGTCTTAGTTATACCAAGATTCGTCTTTTCCCCATTAAACAAGAAAAATCACTGGAAGATTTTTTTATCAACCGCTTTGGCAGGGAACTTTATTTAACCTTCTTCAAAGATTACACTGAAAAAGTTTGGGGCATCCCCTGCCATGAATTAAGTGCTGATTGGGGTGCTCAAAGGGTCAAAGGAGTCTCAGTAGCCGAGGTGGTCAAGCATGCTCTTAAGAGTTTCCTTTTCAAAAAATCGCTTAATCAAAAAAATATAGAAACGAGTTTAATCCACAAATTTTATTATCCTAAATACGGACCAGGGCAATTTTGGGAGTATGTGGCCGAATTGGTCAAAAACAAAGGTGGGGAAGTCCATCTTAATCACAGGGTTATCGGGCTCCAAAAACAAGGTAAAAAAATCACCCGGGTTTTGGTTTTGGATCTAAGAAACAATCAAAAAAGACTTTATCCGGCAGATTTCGTCTTTTCAACCATGCCGGTCAAGGAACTCATCGCCGCAATAGAGGATGAGATACCTCAAGATATAGACAAGGTTGCCTCCAATCTCCTTTATCGAGACTTTATCACAATAGGGCTGTTGGTCTCTCAACTAAAAATTGGCTCAAAAATCCCGGATAACTGGATTTATGTTCAAGAAAGAGATGTCAAGTTGGGCAGGATTCAAGTTTTTAACAATTGGAGTCCGTATTTGGTCAAAGAACAAGACAAAATCTGGCTGGGATTGGAGTATTTTTGTCAGGAGGGTGACAACTTATGGCGAATGAAGGACAATGAAATGACGCAATTTGCTATAAAGGAATTAGCACAGATTGGTTTTGTTGATGAAAAGGAGGTGATGGATAAAACGGTCTTGCGAATGTCTAAGGCCTACCCTGTTTATCATGGCGCCTATGAACAGTTTGATCTCATCAGAGAGTATGCCGATGAAATTGAGAATCTTTTTTTGATTGGCCGCAATGGAATGCATCGCTACAATAATCAAGACCATTCAATGCTCACGGCGATGAAAGCAGTGGAAAATATTGTCAGGGGTCGCAAAGACAAAGACAATATCTGGGAGGTTAATGTCGAAAAAGAGTACCATGAAGAGAAACAGAAGCCTTAATCAAACAGTTAGTCTCTTTCTCCCCAAAACCAAATGTCAATCTTGAAGCAGTTCCGAAAACCAGAAAAGATGATCTATCTTATCCTTTTTTGCGGTTTGGTTTTAAGATTGATTTTTGTTTTCCACCCAGGAGACGGAGCCGATATTTTATATTTCAAATCGAGGGCGATTGATTTAGCCAAAAACGGTTTCTGGCAATTTTATCGGCGAATTGGTTCTGATGAGCCTCCTTTTTCCCAATATATCCTCAAAATCATTGGCGAAACATATTGTTATCTTACTACTCTTTGGCGTGCCTCTGATAAATCCTATCTTGCTCTTTGGAAAATGCCTTCTTTTTTGGCTGATTTAGGAGCGGCCTATCTTCTTTATTATTGGCTTAAGCGAGAAATGTCTTTGCAAATTGCTCTGTTAGGGGCATTCTTTTATCTGGTTAATCCGGCTATTTTTTATAACGCTGCGGTCTGGGGGCAAAATGACAGTCTCTTTCTCTTGATTCAACTGGTTGCCTTTTTCTTGATTTATTTTCAAAAACCGGTGGCAGGGTTGGCTTTTGCTTCTTTGGCTGCGCTCACCAAAACAGAAGGACTAATCATCCTGCCCTTGATAATCGCCTGGGTCTGGAAAAGGTTCGGGCTCAAAGAAGGGGTAAAGGGAGTGGGGTTGGGGCTACTTCTTGCTTTCTTCTTGTTGTATCCTTTCAATAAAGGAAACTTGCTCTTCCTGTTTAAAAATTATCTTGAGGCAATGAATCATTATCCCTTCGGCAGTATCGACGCCTTGAACATTTGGTGGTTTTTGGGAGGAATCAAACTTGGCGATACAGCCAAATTATGGTTCTTGTCCTGGAGAGATTGGGGATTGATTTTCTTCAGCAGTATCTATTGTTTGGTTTTGATTTTGACTTTAAGAAAGAGTCAAAAGATTCATCTACTCAGTGCCGCTAGTCTCATCTGGATGGCGGCATTCTTATTCTTAACGAGAAGAAATGGCACAGAATCAGTTTATGCGCTTCCATTTTTAATTCTTCTTTGTTGTTTTTCCAAAATTAAACCAATCCCTTCTCTAGCTCTTACTTTCTGGAGTCTTATGGGTGTAATTAACCTGCAAATAGCCTTGAATCAGCCAACAGTGCTTGATTATCACACTACCAAGACCAGTCTCTTTTTTGCCTGGGTACTTTCACTTGCTTTTTGTTCTGCTCTTTTGGCTTTTGTCCTCAATTTGATCTATACTTTCAAATTACAAACCAGTCAGACAGAAAAACGAATCAAGTATATCTATTTTAATCCTGTCTCCTTAATCAAAAAGGAAGAATCCTAATAACATTTCAAGAAATTGGCTTTTTTATTTTTTTACTTTGCTTTAAAATAGAAAGGAGCTGAAACCGATGGATTATTTCTTATTCTTGATTTGTCTTGCTTTACCGACCTATTTAATCCGTTTTCAGATTTTCGGCATCCCAACCAACCTGCTTGAAATCTGTCTTTATCTTGGGGTTTTGGGTCAGGTTGTCATTATTTTTAAAAAACGCTCATTTAATTTTAAACCCATTACCTCGTCTAACATTTTAACTCCGACCGTCTTGATTTTGTTGTCAGGGGTTATTTCTGTTTTTATCTCCCCTGATAAACGCACTTCTTTGGGAATCCTTAAAGGTTGGTTCGTGGATCCCATTCTTCTTACAGGACTCATTCTATTAAATATTCAATCTGAAAAAACTGCTCAAAAGATAATCTGGGGTTTGACAGGAAGCGGCACGTTGGTGGCTTTTTGGGGAATTATGCAAAAATTTGGTTTTGGATATCTCTTACCTCACCAATCTCTTGACCCCTCTTTCCGTTCCTATCTGATTACTGGTCGCTCCTTCGGACCCTTTGAATCACCGAACTATCTAGGGATGTATCTTGCTCCTGTCTCTCTTCTTCTTTTCTTTTACTGGCTTAAGACAAAGCTTATCTCCTCCCCAAAAATACTCTTTCAGAAAAAACAATTGAACACTCGGGAGGTTTTCTTTAAATGGCAAATAAAGGATTTTCTTATCCTTTTTTGCTTTCTGGTTATGCTTTTGGCTTTGTTTTTTACCCAATCCCTTGGTGCTTGGTTGGGTTTTGGAATAGCGATGCTTTTGGGAATCTTTCTCTTCTTTCGCCCTCTCCTCCCTGTAAACCCAAAATCCAAGCTCATATTTGATATCGCATATCTCATTTGTGCTCTTTTACTAATCCTTGGGAGCTTCGTTTTGATAAAAAATATGGGCTGCCGGGTGGAAAATTCCTTTGCTGCTCGTCAAGAAGTCTGGCAGGTTGCCTGGTACCTGGTTCGAAAATATCCCCTTACAGGTATTGGATTGGGTTTGTTCCCCTTGTTTTATCACCAAACAGTAGCCCGCCTTCATTTTCCTCCCTTAAACTGGTTTCAGCTTCATCCTCATAATCTCTTTTTCGCCTTCTGGTTAAACCTAGGCCTTTTGGGGCTGTTAGCTTTTCTTTGGTTGTTATTAGTTGCCTTCAGACAAATCATCAAAAATCAACAATTATTCCTCTTGGCCCCGCTTTTGGCAATTGTTATTCATGGTTTGGTCGACACCACTTATTGGAAAAATGACCTTTCTGTAATTTTCTGGATTTTTTTAGCCTTAGCTTTTATTTTTTGGCAAGATGAAAAAGAAAATTCCGTTTAATCTCTTGGTTTTTCTTCTTTATCTCTGTTTTGCGATTTTGCTAACCTATCCTTTGGTTCTCCATTTTCGAACCCATCTTCCTGGCCCGCCTACTCCTTCTGACCAACTGACCACTGTTTGGTTTTTCTGGTGGTTCAAAAAGGCCCTTTTAGAGGGGCGACAAGTCTTCTTCTCTGATTACATCTTTTATCCCAATGGTGTTCATCTTATGCCTCAAGCAATTGATTTTATCCCAGTTGCCCTGGCTTTTCCTCTTTCTTTTTTCTTTAGTTTTATCGTCATCTACAATCTTATCTTTTTATTCTTCTTTGCTCTGGCCGGCTACTTTACCTACCTTCTGGTTGATTACCTCGTCCACGACCGCAAGGCTGCCTTCATCTCTGGTCTCCTTTTTGCTTTTATGCCCTATCTTTTAAGATTAGAAATTTCCCATCTTGATCTTCTACCCACCTTTGTCCTGCCGCTTTATTTACTCTATTTATTAAAAACCACTCAGGCACCAACAATTAAAAACCGTCTCATTTTAGGCCTTTGTTTTCTCTTGGGCTCAGTGGCTTATTTTTATTTTTTCATCTATCTGGGCCTGCTCACGCTTGTTTATCTGGTTTGGCTTTGGCGATCTCAAACCCATCCTCTTTTGCCTCTTTTAAAAAAACTCTTCCTCCCTCTTGGGCTTGCTTTATTGCTTCAACTACCACTCTTTATTGTTGATTTTCGCAAACTGCCCTTTTTTAATGAGGTTATCCAAGGGGGATTTAAAGGAGCGGAAATCTATTCTGTCTTTTTCTATCAATACTTTAAACCGTTTTCGAGTTTCTTTTTGGGTTTTATCCCCTTTTTGGGGCTTTTGATTTTGGTCAGATTTAAAATTTACCGCCAAAAAGAAGTCAAATTTTGGTTAATCAGCTTTGTTTTATTTTTTATCCTTGCCTTGGGTCCTGTTCTTCATTTCTTTAAATCACCCACCAAAGTGATTTTGCCCTATTGGCTGTTCCAATGGATTCCTTTTCTTTCGACCTTAAGAACTCCTTGTCGTTTCTTTGTGCCACTCATGTTAAGTCTGACTGTCCTCACCGGTTATGCCCTAAGCTTCATTTTCCAAAAACTAAAGGAGCGAAAAGAGATTGTTTGGTGGTTTATTTTACCCCTTTTGTGCATCACTGTGATTCTTGATTTCGAAAGAGTACCGATTCCCTTATTTCCTTTGGAAGTAGACCCGTTTTATCAAAGACTCGCCCAGCAGAAAAAAGAATTCGCAATTTTAGAAATTCCCTTCGGTTTTTCTGATGGTTTTCGAGGAAGAGGAGATGAATGGGTGGAACCGCTTTACTTCCAGACGATTCATCAAAAGAAAATCCTCAACGGAAGGGTGGCTCGGATGAACAAAAACCAGCTTAATGTTTATACTCAAAATAGTCTTTTTAATACGATTTTACTTTTTGAAGAGAAAAAAGAGGTGGACGCCCAAACCAGAGAAAAAGCCAAAAAACAAGCCCCCGAGATACTTCAAGACTTGAACATTCGATATATCCTCCTTCACCAAAAGTATTTCCACAGCCCTTTATCTGAGTTTATCCAGAACCTGGGCTTCAAAAAAATTTATCAAGATAATAAACTAAAAGTATATGAAGTTCAATAATCGAGACAACCAAACAAAAATTCTTCTCGTTTGCATTCTTCTGCTTGCTCTTTTCCTCCGCTTCTGGAATCTCAACAAGACACCCGGCTGGTTCCCTGATGAAGGTGTTGATTTAAATTTGGCTTGGAACTTAATTCACGGAAAAGGCCAGTTATTCTCTACGGTCTATCCTTTTGTTCCTCATCCACCTTTATATTATTTCCTCAGCGGACTATTTCTTCTGATTTTTGGTAAAAGCATCTTCGTCATGCGCCTGTTCAGTGCTTTATGCAGTCTGGGTATCATCTATTTGCTCTATCTCATCGGGGCGAAATTAGAAAATAAAAGAGCCGGGCTTTTGGCGGCGTTTCTTTTTACAATCTACCCCTCGGTGATTATTTCTGGCCGGTACGGCTTATCCTATCACTTTTTTGAGCTCCTCTTAACCCTCAGTCTTTATTTCCTTGCTTGTTTCTCTAAAGAGAACAAAAGCCAAGACCTCTTAAAATCAGCTCTTTTTGCTGGTCTCTCGGTAGTCGCTTCTTATTTTGGCTTTGGGATGGTTCTGGTGGTTTGTTTGGTTGCTCTCTTGAAGGCGAAAAAACAAATTATTCCTGTTTTGGGTTTGGTTCTTGGGCCTTTTGTCCTTTATGTTATAACCGGACTGATTTTAGACTCACTTCATTTTAGCCAGGCAGTTACTTTTATGCTTTCCAGAAAAGATGTCGCCAAAAAACCACTGGAACAACTCTTTGCTTCATATCGATTCTTTAAAGAAGATTTTTTGATTCCAGTAGGAGCAGCGGGACTCCTTTTTTTGCCGGGTCCCATAAAATGGTGGGCATTGTTAGCCTTTTTAGGAACGAGCACTTCTGAATTTATCTTCCGTGGTTTTTGGCGCTATATCTCTTCTTATCTCTTTCTTTCTATGTTGGGTGCGGGCTTTCTCTTTGATTGGTGCTTCAGGGTGGTTGGTAAAGAATTCGGCAAGTATCAAAGATGGGGTTATTTTTGCGCCTTTCTCATCTTTTTTCTTTGTGTGGGCTGGGGATATCTTGTGCCAGACCTCAAAACCGTCTATTCAGGACGATGGTTTGGGCTGTTTGAAGAAAAGTCTTATTCACCAAATTCACTCTCTGATTTGGCTGATGCGGTTGCTTATATTAATCAGAAAACAAACCTCGAAGACGTTGTTTTGGTTTCGCCTCATTTAGCGTGGCTAATCAAGAGTCGAACATCGGATCCTTTTCAAGCCTATATTTATACTGACCGGGGAACATTCAACTTCCCCAGCAATATGAAAAAGTATCACTGGTTCTACTATGATCCCTCGCTTGAAAATGCCAAACTTGTCCTCAAGGACAAGTTTCTGGATTGGTTTGCTTGCGAAAACTCGGTCAACAAGGAAATTTTAAGTCGAATTTACCAATCTTGGCCAGTGGTTTATCAAAAGGGCGAATTTACAGTCTATCGTAATCCGAGGCGATAAATGTTTAAAATTTCTATCGGTGTTTTTGCCCACAACGAGGAAAAAAATATTAAAGGGCTCCTTGAGTCTCTTCTCAATCAAAAATTAAAAAATGCTCAATTAAAAGAAATTATTGTTGTCTCTTCTTCTACTGACCAGACTAATCAGATTGTCGAAAACATAGCCCAAAAACATCACCTGGTTAAACTACTCGCTGAAAAACAGAGGCAAGGCAAGGCCAGTGCAATTAATCAGTTTTTAAAAGTAGCCCAGGGGGATCTTCTTGTTTTAGAAAGCGGCGACACACTTCCGTTGAAAAACGTTCTCTCCGAACTGATTAAACCGTTTGATTCTCCTCAAGTGGGTATGACTGGCGCTCATCCTCTCCCAGTGGATAATCCTCGAGAATTTCTGGGTTTTGTCACTCATTTGCTTTGGCGCATTCACCATCAGATTGCCTTAAAAGAGCCAAAGTGTGGAGAGATGATTGCTATCCGAAAAGGTATCGTCCAAGAGATACCCTCTCAAACCGCTGTTGATGAAGCAATGTTTGAGGCCTTAATCACTAAAAGAGGATATAAAGTGGTTTATGTTCCCTCCGCAATTGTCAGAAACAAAGGACCAGAAACAATCACTGATTTTTTAAAGCAAAGAAGAAGAATTGCTGCGGGTCACTTGCATCTCAAAAAACAGATGTGTTATAGTATTTCTACCGCCTCCCCGTTTAAAATCTTGAAATATATTCTCCCTGAAATCAAACAAAAACCAACCAAAATTCACTTCATCCTAGGTGCTATCCTTTTAGAAGGTTGGGGGCGACTGTTGGGATATTATGATTTTTATTTTAAAAAGAAGAATCCTTACAAATGGGACATTGCTAAATCAACCAAGGAGGACCTAAAAAATGCTTCCACTACTCTTGAAAATCCCCATTTATAAACTTTCTTATTACTTTGGCTTTCCTTTACCCGTGCCGCTTAATTTTACTATTGGGGTCAGCTATAAATGCAATTCCCGTTGTCGGACCTGTAATGCCTGGAAAAAGCAGGTCAACGAGTTGTCGCTTAAAGAGTGGGAAAAGGTTTTTCAATCAATCGGTAAAGGTCCTTATTGGTTTACCTTTTCTGGAGGTGAACCCTTTCTCAAACCAGATCTTATCGAGATGGTGGAATTAGCCTATCGATATTGCCAGCCCAAGATTATTAATATTCCAACCAACGGAATCCTCTGGCCGCTTATTCCCAAAAAAGCCAAGACAATCGCCCAAAAATGTCCTCAATCTCAAATTATTATTAATCTTTCCTTAGATGGCGTTGGCAAACAACATGAAGAAATCAGAAGAATCCCAAGTAACTGGGATTTTGCCATGAAGACATGGCAGGGATTAAAAGAAATTCAACCTGAACTACCAAACTTGGAGTTGGGCATTCATAGTGTTATCTCAAACTTTAATGTTGACGATTTCCCCCATATTTACCAAGAGCTCATCAAACTCCAGCCCGATTCCTACATTACTGAAATCGCCGAAGAGAGAGAGGAGTTGGATACTGTCAATACAGGCATTACTCCTCCGCTTGAGAAATACGAAAAAGCAATCGACTTTCTCATTAATCAGATTCAAAAAAAGCGTTTTCGGGGCATTTCAAAAATCACCCAGGCTTTTCGTATCAATTACTATCAAATTGTGAAACAAACCCTGAGAGAAAAAAGACAGGTGATTCCTTGTTATGCAGGGATTACTTCTGCTCAAATTTCACCAGATGGAGAGGTCTGGCCTTGCTGCATTAAGGCAGAAAATATGGGCAATCTAAGAGAAAACGAGTATAATTTTATGAAAATCTGGCATTCGGAAAAAGCCGCTCGTATTAGGCAGAAAATCAAAAACAAAGAGTGCTTCTGCCCTTTGGCGAATGCTTCCTACACCAACATGCTTGTCAATCCTGCTGTGTTATTAAGGGTCGTTTTTAGACTGCTATTTTGGTCAAAAAATACCAAATAACCACCATTTTTAAATCGATGTTGTTTTTTAGTTGGCTGAAGAAATCAATTGCTCTGTTTTGTTGGCTTTTGGTTTGGTTCTGGACAACGATTTTTATTTTGTTAATTTTTTTAAAGAACATCGTTATTAAACAAAACGGACAAACAAAATGAAAAAACTCAGCCAAAAAGAAAAAGAAACATTGTTACGGTTTATTGAACGAAATGTAAAAAATGGACCAGATCCAGAAAATTTAGATGAAGGGATTGGGACGGTTTATGAAAGAGTGGTTGTTGATGAATATTTTAGAGAGATGGTCCCCAAGTACCAAATTAAAACAGTCTTGGAAACACCGGCCGACGGAGTGACCGGTGTCCCAGGAATCAACTCTTTAGAGTTTGCCAGAAACGGTGCCTTTGTTGTCTTAACCAACCCAAGTGCCTTAATGCTTCAAAATGCCAAAAAGGTTTGGCAAAGAGAAGGACTTTTGAAAAAAGTCGAGTTTATTCAGTGTGAGGTTGACGAATTACCCTTTAAAGACAGGGAATTTGATCTTGTTTGGAATTATTGTATGTTTGAAAGATTTCAAGATCCGGAAATTATCCTCTCGGAGATGAAAAGAGTTTCCAAAAAATATCTCTATCTCCTCACCCAAAATGCCCACAACTTAGGCACCCCTCTTCATTATCTTTACCACAAAACGAATCAACTGGAATGGGACCACGGAGATAAAAGGTTGATGAGACTAAAAACGATCATCAAAATATTGAACAAAAATCAACTGGAAATTTTAGAAGCAGGAGCGATTGACACACCTCCCTGGTTGGATACCTGGGATATGCCCCTAAGAGGAGAGTTAAAGAAAATACTCACTGCTTTGGGTTTAAAATGGGAATGGCAAACCAAAGAAAAACAAAGCAGGGATTCAAGATTTTTAAGATTTTTTGTTTGGATAGAAAAAAACCTGCCCCGGTTTTTTCTTTTTTCCCAAACCCATCACTTTCATTTATTAACTCAAAAGACAAAGGAGGTGGCATGAAAAACATCTTAGTCACTGGGGGCACCGGCTTTATCGGAAGTCACACCATTGATGCGTTAATTAAACAAGGATTCCAAATTCGCTGTCTCGTCCGAAAAAAGGACAATCTCGGATATATCCAGGAGCATGTTGATAAAAAAAGGGTCGAATTGGCTTATGGAGATGTCACCGACTTAGAAAGTTTAAAAAAAGCTGTTAAGGGAATCGACACAATTTATCATTTTGTGGCCATTTCCGGCAAACAAAATATTCCGGAAAAGGCGTATTGGGAGGTTAATTATCAAGGAACCCTTAATGTCTTGGAGGCGGCAAAAAATACCTCGATAGAAAGATTGATCCATTGTAGCAGCGTGGGGGTAACGGGTAATTTAAAGAGAATCCCAGCTGACGAATCCGCTCCTTACAACCCCACCAATACCTATGAAAGAACCAAAATGGAAGCAGAAAAAGCAGTGCTGAAGTTAATTAAAAAAGAACAATTCCCTGCCGTGGTGATTAGACCGGCCGTTGTTTATGGTCCCCGCAATGCTCCATCCAATGTGGCCCGTATGTTTGCGGCGATTAAAAATCGCACCTTTTTTATCGTCGGCTCAGGCAATAACTATTGGCACATGAGTTATGTTACTGATGTAGCGGAAGCGTTTGTTTTGGCTGGGATGAAAAAGGGAATAGAAGGAGAAATCTACATTGTTGCGGGTGAAAAACCCTACACGATGAATGAAATTGCCTCAGAAATTGCCAAAGCAGAAAAAGTTCCTCCTCCCAAACACCTTCCCTTCCTACCTACCCTGGTCGGTTCTTACTTTTTTGCACTGGTTCATCGTCTTTTTCATATCAAGGTACCAATCGAACCATCCGGCGTTTACTTCTTAACCAATCATCGCGCTTATGATATCACCAAAGCTAAAAGAATTCTCGGCTATACTCCTAAAGTCGGACTAAAGGAAGGAATCATAGAAACAGTCAAGTGGTATGCAAAAAACGGCTACCTATAAACAAATAATCAAGTTTTTAATCAGTCTTGGTGTTGGTCTTCTTTTAATTTATTTGTGGTTACACTTTATTGATGTTCCGGAAATGTTCCGTATTTTAAAAAAAATCTCTTTGTTTTGGGTTTTGCTTTCTGCTTTTTTATATCTTTTTGCTTATTATCTCCGCAGTCTCAGATGGAAGGTTATTTTAGAGCCGGTAGAGACTGTAAACGCCAGAGAGGTTTTTTATCTTTTTATGGCAGGTATGTTGGTTAATTACATTATCCCGATTCGGGCCGGAGAAATTACCAAAGCTTTCTTTTTAAAGAGTCTCAAAGGTACCTATGTCTCCCGCTCTCTACCCACCATTTTTATCGATAAAATGATGGATTTATTTCCGGTCGTCCTTTTAATCATTCTTTTACCGATTATGCCTATTAAACTCAATTCCATTATCATCTTTCTTTTATCGTCTCTGTTGGTCATTTTCTTGCTTTTTCTTACCATTATCTGGCTAGCCTTAAGGAAGGCTCACTCTATTACGTTAATCCTGCAGAAATTTTTCTTTTGGCTTCCTGAGAAATCAAGAGAAAAGGTATTTCAGTTTATTGCTTTATTTGTCAAGGGTTTGGCTGTCATCCAAAAAAATAAAAAAGAAATCCACCTCATTTTTGCCTTGACCATTTTGGCTTTACTATTTGACACCCTTTACATTATCACAATGTTTAAGGCCTTTGGCTTTACTCTGCCTTTCTTGACTGGTCTATTTGGTTATGGTTTAGTAAACCTTTCTTATATTCTACCAACCCCTCCAGCCCAAATTGGTTCAAATGAAGCAGTCTATATTATTGTTTTCACCTTTGCCTTTGGTATTGGAAAAAATCTTGTTTCCGCCGCTCTTGGCTTCGCTCACTTGTTAACGGGCACATTGATATTTTTGGTCGGAATTTATTCTCTAAACAGATTAAACATTGGTTTACAAAAAGCCTTTGCAGTACAGTAAGATGAAAAAAATTGTTGTTCTTCCTACTTACAACGAGATCGACAACATTGAGAAAATGGTCACTGAAATCCGAAACCTAAAAGAGGATTTTCACATTTTGATTGTCGATGATAATTCCACGGACGGCACAGCCCAAGTGGCTGATCGATTAAGTAAACAAAAGTATCCAGGCGAGGTCTTTGTTCTTCATCGCCAAAAAAAGGAGGGTTTGGGCAAGGCTTATATCGCTGGTTTCCAATGGGCATTGAATCAAAAATATGAAATTATCTTCCAAATGGATGCCGACTTTTCTCACCTTCCCTCTTATTTGCCTCTCTTTTTAAAAAAAATTAAAGAAGGTTTTGAGCTTGTGATTGGCTCTCGTTATCTTAATGGTATTTCAGTGGTTAATTGGGATTTAAAAAGATTACTTTTGTCAAAATTTGCTTCGATTTATGTTCAGAAAATAACCAAAATGCCAGTTAAGGATCCTACTTCGGGCTTCAAATGTTGGAGAGGCGAAGCACTCAGAAAAATACATCTTCCCTCCATCGCTTCATCAGGTTATGGATTTCAAATAGAAACAAAATATCGCGCCTGGCAAAGGGGTCTTAAAATTATCGAGGTGCCAATCATCTTTTACGAGAGGCGACTGGGGATATCCAAAATGAATAAAAAGATTATCTGGGAAGCCTTCTGGTTGGTTTGGCGACTGCGTTTATTTGGCTCAAAGGATCGAAAATGAAAATCGGAATTGATGCTCGAATGTTGGGTTATTCAGGAATTGGGCGGTATATAGAGAATTTGATACGGGAAGTCTTGCAAATTGATCAAGAAAACGAGTATCTCATTTTTATCCAAAAGGGGCAGAAAGGGAATCAACAATCAACGATTCACCAACAGGAGAAAGTTAAGATTATTGAAGTTGATGCACCGATTTATTCGATTAAGGAGCAATATAACTTTTTAAAGACGACCGCAAGAGAAAAGTTAGATGTGATGCATTTTACTCATTTTAATGTCCCGTTATTGTATCATGGGCCTTTTGTTGTGACCATTCATGATTTAACTCCGCTGTATTTCCCTGGTAAAAAAAGAAACTCTTTTTTACAACGCTTTGCCTACCAATTGATTTTAAAAAAAGCATTAAAAGGGGCTCAAAGGATAATCGCGGTATCAAAATTTACTAAACAAGATATTATTAAACATTTCCCCGACGTTCGTCAAAAAATTATTGTTATTTATGAGGGAGTTAAAGAACCTTTAAGGATTAAAGAATCAGAAAAGAAGCTACCCAAGCCCTATCTACTTTATGTTGGGGTATGGCGAGAACACAAAAACCTGGTTGGTCTCATTAAGGCATTCAATCAAGTAAAAAGTTTTGGGCAAAAACATCAAAATTGGTTGCAAGGTCTAAAATTAATCCTGGTAGGAAAACCGGATCCTTATTATCCCGAAGTTCCAGAAGCAGCACATCTCTCCCCTTTTTCTAAAGACATTATTTTTACCGGTTTCCTATCTGAGGAAGAACTGGCTTTTTTGTATCAAAACGCCGAAGCCTTTGTCTTTCCTTCCTTTTACGAAGGGTTTGGGTTACCCCCTTTAGAAGCGATGAGCTACCAAACGCCAGTGATTAGTTCTAAAGCAGGAGCCTTACCTGAAATTTTACAAGACGCTGCGTTATACTTTAATCCTTATCAAACTGACCAAATGGCTGAAAAAATTATTCAACTTCTGACTAATTCCGAATTAAAACAGGAAATGATTGAAAAAGGATTAAGACAAATTAAAAAATATTCTTGGACCAAGATGGCTCAGGAAACCTTAAAACAATATCAAATAGCAGCATCTTGAAAAACCACTTTCAAATATGTTAAATAAATTATAAGTAGATTATAAAACAGGATAAGCAATTAAAATCTCAAAGAAAGGAGTAGGTAAAAATGAGCTTGGCAGAAAAATTTATCTATGCTGGAGGAAGTACGGGAATTTTAGCTCTTCTTTACGGGATTGGCCTTATTTTTTGGATCTTAAAGAAGCCAACTGGCAACCAAAAGATGCAAGAAGTGGCTCGAGCCATCCAAGAAGGCGCTTCTGCCTATCTAAAAAGACAATATCAGGTCATTGGGGTGGTTGCCTTAGTTCTGGCAGCCTTAATCTGGTGGAAATTAGGCT
>Ga0315298_1000833_pt1 | contig 59077 bp, 50 predicted proteins | sample WHS_1_MG_FD_203077 | JGI IMG/M metagenome (GOLD analysis project Ga0315298, IMG submission 203077) | Extremophilic microbial mat communities from Washburn Hot Springs, YNP, Wyoming, USA - WHS_1_MG | ecosystem: Environmental > Aquatic > Thermal springs > Hot (42-90C) | place: USA: Wyoming... | reverse complement strand
GAAATTTCTCTTATTCAAGCAAAAGAAAATGAAGAAGTAACAATCGTCTCTTTAGAAGCTGGTCAAATGGCTACTAAAAGGTTAGTTGATATGGGATTGGTACCCGAAACAAAAATCAAAATATTAAGAAAAGCCCCTTTTGGGCCAATAGAAATTGGAGTTAGAGGTTCAAAACTGGTTTTAGGTCGGGGGTTGGCGGCAAAAATTTTTGTAAAACATTTATGAACCCCGTTAGAAAATAAAAAACTAATGGAGTTAATGGCATAAATGATTATGAAAAAAACAATGCAAATTTCTAACGGGGTGAATGAAGTGAAAAAATTGAATGTTGTTTTGGCTGGTCAGGCTAATGTGGGAAAGTCTGTTATTTTTAATTATTTCACTGGCCTTCATCAACACATTGGCAATTGGCCAGGCAAAACAGTAGAGAAAGCGGAGGGAACTTTACGTTATAAAGATTATTCCATCGATTTATTAGATTTGCCCGGCATTTATTCCCTTTCTACTTATTCGATTGAAGAAATCATTTCCCGAGAATATATTGCTTTTCAAAAACCGGACTTCATTATCAATGTAGTCGATGCTACTCGTTTAGAAAGGAATTTAATTTTTACTTTACAACTTTTAGAGATGGAAAGACCGACAGTTTTGGCTTTGAATATGGTCAACTTACTTAAGGAAAGGGGTCTAGAAATTGATTTTAAAAAACTTGAAAGGCTTTTAGGAATCCCTGTTGCACCCGTAGTAGCTATTAATGGCAAAGGACTAATACAAGTTTTAGATCAAGGAATCAGATTGGTGGAAAAAAGTTTGAAGCCAAAGCCCTTAAAATATGGCAAAGAATTAGAAAAAAAAGTAGAAAATTTAATCTTATCTTTAGAAGATGTTGATTTGCCATATCCCAAAAGATGGCTGGCTTTAAAGCTTTTGGAAAAGGATCAAAGGGTCAAAGATATAATAGAGAATAAAAAACCAAAGATATTAGAAAAAGCAAAAAAATTATCACGAGAACTTGAAAAAATTCATGGCGAGGACTCTTCAATTATTGTGGCTCATGAAAGGTGCAACCTAGTTTCTCAAATAGTAAATGAAACAGTAAAAATTACCAAACCAAAAAAATTAAGTTTTAATGAAAAACTGGACAATTTGACATCTCATAAAATTTGGGGCTATCCAATAATGTTTGCCATTTTAGCATTGCTGTCTGTTTCGGTTTTTAAATTTGGAAATTTGATTTCTTCTTTACTTGAAAATTTAACTTCAAATTGGCAACAGGCCTGGCAAGTATTTTTTGGAACATCGATTTGGTCATCTTTGGGCTGGTCAATAATTGAATCAACTCTCGCTTTAATGAGTCTTGCTTTGCCTTATATTATTCCCTTTTACCTTTTCTTATTTTTACTCGAGGATTGGGGATATTTAGCCAGAGTTGCTTTTTTAACTGATAATTTGATGCACAAAATTGGGGTTCATGGAAAAAGCTGCATTCCACTCGTCCTTGGTTTTGGCTGTAATGTGCCAGCCTGTCTATCCTGTAGAATAATGGAAACTGAGAGGGAAAGATTCCTCACTGCATTTTTGGTCACTTTTGTGCCCTGCAGCGCGACGACGGTAGTAATCATGGGATTAGTAGGTAAATTTGTAGGAATTGGCTGGGCCTTAAGTTTTTATTTATTTGCCCTTTTGCTAATTTTAATATTGGGCAAATTATTTTCCAAAGCTTTACCCGGGGAACCAGTAGAACTCATTATGGAAATGCCCGATTATAAAAAACCAGATTTAAAAACAGTATTTTTGCAAACTTGGTTTAGATTAAAAGAATTTATCTTTATTGCTGGACCTTTGGTTGTCATTTCTGGACTAATTATTGTCACTATTCATCAAACAGGTTTTTCTTATAGAATCGCCGATTTCTTAAGTCCTATTACTGTAAAATGGTTAGGGCTACCAGTCATTACAGGAATTTTGCTCATTTTTGGGATCTTAAGAAAAGAATTAATTTTATTAATGCTGGCGACGCTTTTAGGGACAACCAATTTCTCTCAAGTTTTAAGCCAACACCAAATGATTGTTTTAAGTTTGGTAAGTATGCTTTATATCCCTTGTGTGGCAACAATTGCTGCTTTATGGAAAGAATTTGGTTGGAAAAAATCTTTGAGCATAACGGTTTTTAAAATAATATTTGCTATAATCATTGGAGGAATAATTTCGAAATTATTAAATTTAATCTAAATAGATTTTTGTTATGAAAGAAAAAATTGCAAAAATTTCAATATTGGCAAATGTAGTTTTAGCCGGTGTAAAAATTGCTGTTGGCTTTCTTTCTAATTCCAGCGCTGTTTTGGCTGAAGGTATCCACTCGTTTATGGATATTTTTTCTTCGGCTGTTGGCTATATCGGGATTAAAATCTCCCAAAAGCCCGAGGACCAAAAACATCCCTACGGCCATTACAAATTTGAGGTGCTGGCTGGTCTGTTGATTACTTTAATTTTATTTGCCACCGGCGCCGGTATAATTTATGAGGCCTATCAGAAATTTCTCCACCCTGCTTTGATAAGAATTCCTGCTTTGGCTTTTTTGGCGATGGCCCTTTCGACGTTGATTAACGAAATAATGGCTCGCCTCAAAATTGATTTTGGCAAGAAGGAAAATTCCGTGGCGCTGCTTTCCGATGGTATCCATTCACGGGTTGATGTTTTTACCTCGGCCGCAGTCTTTGTAGGTCTGTTTTTAGCTAGATACTGGGTCTACATTGATTCTTTACTTGCCCTGTTGATTGGTCTTTATATCATCAAAGAAGCATTCTCTTTGGGCAAAGAGGCGGCAGATTCTCTGCTTGATGTTTCGGCTGGTTCAGAGATTGAAGAAAAAATAAAAGAGATTACCCAAGCCCAAGGTATTAGGATTGAGAATTTAAAAACCCAGAAAAAGGGCTCGGCAATTACCGCCAATTTAGAAATCACCCTACCCAGTAACCTAAAAGTAGAAGAAGCAACAAAAATTTCCCAAAGCCTAAGAGAGAAACTATTGAAAGCGATTGAAAGTCTTGCTTATGTTGCCATTCAGATTAAAAGTCACGACGTGGAGACTGATTTTTATAGGCCGATGTTTAGCAGATTTCTGCCCAGCGGTCTTGGTAGAGGCAGGGGTTTTGGTTGGCAAAGACAGGGTAGATTTGAGGATAAAATTGAAGAAGCCGCTGGCCGAGGACCTAGCGGTTATTGTGTCTGTCCAAATTGCCACTATAAAGTTGAGCATCAACCCGGAATTCCTTGCTCAACCTTAATTTGTCCAAATTGTAAGACAAAGCTAACAAGAGAATAGAGATGGTAAGGCCAATCAAACCCAGAAGAGTTCAATTTGACCCAAAGGCAGTCTATTTCAAACCCAGAGCCTTACCTCTTTCAACTTTGGAGGAGGTGGAGCTTAATTTGGACGAGATGGAGGCTTTGCGGCTGTGCGAATTAGAGGAGTTAGACCAGGTAGAAGCAGCAAAAGAGATGCAAATTTCCCAAAGCACGCTCCAACGCCTCTTGTCTTCTGCCCACAAAAAAATCACCGATGCCTTAATCAATGGTAAGGCGATCAAAATTCTAAAATAACTTTTAATTTATTTAACCGTAATTTGTGTCGAATAAACCAGCTCGTTGTTGTAATAGATATTGAGGTCGTATTCTCCTGGTTCAACATTGCCTAAATCGGTACCCATACCCGTGTCGCGACCATTAAACTTGGTTTCCATTTCATTTTTGGTTGATCTGGCAACCTCGCCAGTGGTTGAGTTTACGAGTTCAAAATAATACGGTCCAACAGTTGTTGATTTGACGCCAATAAAGTCAATTTCAATTGCATCGGTAGCCGCATTAAAGGTGGTGGTCGGTGTGGTCGGGTTGTTTGGTCCGGGTGGCATTCCTGGCTTCATTTTGGAAATTACTACTTTCTCAAAATATTTTGAGTAATCCGGTTTTTGACTGCAGCCGCCTTTAATACAAAGGAGCCCGGTGTTGCAATCTTTATAGGTAGCGCAAGCATCACCCAACTTCCCCTCGGTGCATTTGTTATTGACGCAAAAGCCGGTTTTACAATCGGTTTTAGCACTACAGCTATCTCCGCTCTTACCTTCGGTACATTTGTTATTGACACAGTAACCGGTTTTGCAATCGTCTTTGCTTTTGCAAACCGAGCCGACTTCACCGCTGGAGCAAATTTTGTTAATACATTTTAAACCAGTTTGGCATTTGGCATCAGTAGTACACGTTCCGCCTTCAGGATTTTTCTTTAAAAATAAATACCAGCCGCCATAACCCAAAATAGCCAAAATACAAATAATAACCACCGCCCCAATTGCTTTTTTCATTTTCCCTCCTTAAAATTTTAAAATATCTCTAACTTGATTATATCAAAAAAATTTTATTGAAGATAGAACACCGTTGCCTGATGGATGCTATTGCTGCTCTTACAAAAATTGTTGAAGTTTAATCAATGTGTGATAAAATAAATAAAAATTGCAGATTAATTAAATAAGAAAGGAGGGTAATTTGAAAATTTACAGCATTATTGTGACAATCATTGCTGTTTTGGGTTTAGCTATTTTGGGTTATGGATATTACACGGAATTAAAAATTAAAAGGGCGCTGACTGAATGCGAAACGCAAAACAGCGCTTACCAAAACAAAATCCAAACTTATCAAAGCGAAATCCAAACAATGCGCAACGATGAGCAAAAGAAAGCAGAGGAAATTTTGGGGTTAGCGGAGATTTTGAGAGAGTCGTCTAGCTCTTTTATGCACGCTGGGAATATAAAAGCGTCCTCGTTTAACACAACATCGTTGGATAGAATCGACCAAGACATTCAAAGCCTGAAAAATGTTCATACTCAAGATGCGGTAAAAAAGAAATGGGATACCTTTTTGCAAAGCTATTCTTTGAATGACTACCGCGATTTTCTTGCTACGTTGGCAGATGAGATTAGAAATGAAAATGGCGCTCCGCTAGACAAAAAATAATTCTGCCTCAACCCTTTAATATAAGTTAGCCCTTGACAAGATTTTTTATTTGTTTATAATATCAATGTAAATTGATACAATTAATATTGATAAATAGACTGATGCAATCAAAATCTTGCAGAGAAAAAAGTTTGCTAGCGGATTTCTCGCAAACTCTGGAATTTCTTAAAATCCTCAGTGATGAAAACCGTCTAAAAATTTTCTGTTTATTAAAAGAAGGCGAAAAATGCGTTTGCGATATTTGGCAATGCCTTGATTTACCGCAAAATCTTGTCTCTCATCACTTAAAAGTATTGAAAGATTTTGATCTGGTGTCGTCAAAGCAAGAAGGATTAAAGGTTTTTTACAAATTAAACAAAGGGGTCATTAAAAAATATTTAGAATTATTAAATAAATTTTTAAGTGTTTATGGAGGATAGAATTATGAAAATTCAAGTTTTGGGATCAGGTTGCCCAACCTGCAAAAAATTATTTGAGTTGACCAAGAAAGCAGTAGATGATTTGGGATTAAAAACAGAAGTGGAATATACTACTGATATCCAAAAGATTATTGAAATGGGCTTGATGCAGAGCCCGGTTTTGGCAATTGATGATAAGCCGGTAATGGTTGGTTTTGTGCCTGATATAGAAAAGATAAAGGAAATCATTTTAAGGCATAATGAATTGGAGGCAAAGTGAGTATTTGGCGTCCGGTTGAACTGCTGGCCGATTGGTTAACTTATAGCGTTTTTCATTTAGCGACAAAAACAATGCTTGCCGAAGCAATCCACTTTTTTATCTTTGACACGATAAAAATTTTCATTTTGCTTTCGGTGATTATTTTTGTCGTTTCTGTAATCCGTTCCTTCTTGCCGCCGGAAAGAGTGAGAGGGATTTTATCGCACGAAAAAAAATACCTCGGCAATATCTTAGCCGCCTTACTTGGTATTATTACCCCTTTCTGTTCTTGTTCTGCAATTCCTTTATTTTTGGGTTTTGTTGAAGCCGGCGTGCCGTTGGGTGTCACTTTCTCTTTCTTGGTGGCTTCTCCAATGATTAATGAGGTTGCTCTTGTTCTTCTTTTTGGAATGTTTGGCTGGAAAATCGCTTTGTTGTATACTGTCAGCGGTTTAATTATTGCCATTTTGGCTGGCATCTTTATTGGCGAACTGAAAGTTGAAAATTTGGTTGAAGAATATGTCTATAAACAAAAAGTCAAGGCGTCTGCTAATATTGTCAAAATGTCTTGGAAGGACAGAATCAACGATGCCAAAACATATACGATTGATATTATAAAAAGGGTTTGGCTGTATATTCTAATTGGTATTGGCGTGGGGGCATGGATACATGGTTACGTGCCAACTGATTTTTTGGCTCAATATGCTAGTGCCGATAAATGGTATGCCGTACCGCTAGCAACATTGATTGGTATTCCGCTTTATTCTAATGCTGCAGGCGTTATCCCGCTTGTTAGCGTTTTAGCAGAAAAAGGCGTCGCTATGGGTACGACCTTGGCATTTATGATGGCGGTAACCGCCCTTTCGCTTCCTGAATTGATGATTCTTAAAAAAGTCATGAAAACGAAACTGATTTTGCTTTTTGTTACGATTGTCGGTCTCGGTATTTTATTCACCGGTTATTTGTTTAACTTTGTCTTACAATAAAGATAAGGTAATAATTTGAAAAAAGAGAATTTTATTATGAAAAAACCAACACTGCCAGAATTATTAAAGAGTGCTTTCTATGTCGGCGCCATCGGCTACGGCGGGCCAGCGATTTTGGCGTTAATGAAAAAGAGTTTTGTCCACGAGAAAGAATGGATTTCAGAAAAAGAGTTTATGAACGCTTTGAGTTTAGCGCAGATTTTGCCCGGTGCGACCGGCGTTTCAGTTATGGGTTACCTCGGTTTTAAACTGCATAAATTATGGGGTGGAATCTTAGTGCCACTTTTTTATATTTTGCCGGCAACGATTTTGATGATTGTTCTTTCTTGGGCGTATTTTACTTTTGGTAATCTTTCTTTTGTTAAGGCGCTTTTTGCCGGGTTAGGTGCCTTGGTGGTAGCATTGTTAGTTAACGCCATTTTAGTTCTCGGCAGATCGGTTTTTAAAAAAATCAGTTTGCAGGATTGGAAAGGTCTTACTATCAGTTTGGCGGCTTTTGTAGGTATTTATTTTCTCCACTTGAATATTATCTGGATAATTCTTGCCGCTGGCGCCTTGGGTTTCCTTTTCTTTTACTTTACCGGCGAATTCGAAGAAGAAAGAGCGAAGAAAGGAGAAGTTTTGCTCGAGGAGGCAAAAATTATTAAACGCGATCCCCTTGCAACCAAGGATTTTCTGTCGGTGATTTTGGTAGCGGCGGTCTTTGCCATAGGGCTTTTAATTCCTCATACTCGCAATCTTATCACCACTTTCTTAGAAATTGGCGCTTTTGCTTTTGGCGGCGGTTTTACCACTATTCCTTTAATCCAACATCAAGTGGTGAATTTGCACCACTGGCTCTCTGCCAAACAGTTTATGGACGGTATCGCGCTTGGACAAATCACGCCCGGCCCGGTTTTTATCACTGCTACCTTTATCGGTTATCGCGTGGCGGCGATTTTGGGCGCGCTTTTTGCCACGTTGGCAATTTTTACGCCATCACTGACGGCGATGATTATCCTTGCTGATCTTCATGGGCGGATTCAAAATAATAAAATCGTGAGAGTTGTTATTAAAGGATTTTTAGCTGGTTTTATCGGCTTAATCTTTTCGGTAATATTGCAATTTGCCTTTAAGTCGCTGATTGGCTGGCAAGCCTGGTTGATTTTTGCTTTGGCAATTATTTGGCTGATGGTTTTGAAGAAAAATTCCGTCTGGGCGATTTTGGGAACAATCGCTTTGTCATTGCTAATATTTTAAGATAAAGATAAAAATAAAATTGATTAGAAAGGAGGAGAAATGACTTACCTTGTTTATCTTGTCACTGGTCTTTTGGCTGGCGTTGTTGGCGGGCTTTTGGGTACTGGCGGTTGTGCCTTGATGATGCCAGTGATTCGTTTTGGTTTTCATTTTGACCCGGCGATTGCCGTGGGCACCACTTTGACCGCGGTGGTTTTTACCGCTGCTTCTGGCGCCATCCAGCACATCAGAATGAAAAATGTTGACAAAGAGACCGCGCTTCTGACTGGCTACTCAGGCATTTTGGGCGTAATTATTGGCTCGATCGTTTTTGGCTACATTAAGCATTACGGTGATTTGATTGATCTTATTATTGGCATCGCCTTCATTATTGTTTCTTTGCGGATGCTCTATGAAGGGTTACTGGTTAAAGGTCAAGCAGGACAAAACACGGAAATGCCGGCTAATCCTTTAGCCAAAACAGTTTTAGGTTCAGCAATCGGCATCTTAACTGGCATCATTGGTTTGGGTGGCGGCTACGCCTTGGTGCCTTCTTACATTTATTTCTTAAAAGCACCAGTCAAATTAGCCATTGGTACCTCAATGGCTGCCTTTGTCTGGATGGCTCTGGTGGGCGCAATCTTTAAATATTTTCAAGGCGTGGTCAATATTCCAGTGGCGGTCACTTTAGGAATTGGGGCTTTGGTGGGGGCAATTTACGGCGCCAAATTAGTCGCCAAATTCAAACCGAATGCTTTGAAGGCCTTGTTTGGGCTATTGTTCTTGTATGTCTCTTTAAAATATATTCTCATCTACTTTGGCATCCATATCTAAAATTTTTCTCTTTATTGCCTCAAATTCAATTTCAAACTTACCGCACCCGGGCGAAGCGAGGGGCGAGGCAAGTCTCACGCAAAACGCTGAAATTGTAAATTGGCGGTGTGTATTTGAAAAAATCTTTACCCCGTGGTGAAACGAAGTTTCTGCTACTGGGGCGAACCTTTTTGGCAAAAATCCTAAATTTAAATTTTGATCGCTCCCGCCTTCAGCGGGACAGCAGAGCAGAAAACTTTTCCGCTCGGGCGGGACGGGAAGAAAAAGGGGCGTAGGGAAAATGAATTCCCGCCCCGCCCCTGCCTACCGCAGGTAGACTCGCTTCTCCGCCGCCGCAATTTTTCATGCCAGCGAAGCTGACACGCCGCCTGAATTATCTTAATTTTATCAAGTTATACAAAATTTTTCAATAATTACAGTAGAACAAATAGGGCCGAAAGATTGACAAAACAAATAAAAAGATGTAAGTTCCTGTATTAACAGGAAAGTTTCCTATTGAAAACCGCTCTTTACCAAACAGAAAGGAGGTACAAGCTATGCAACGCAAGAAACGAATCTTGACGGGCGATAGGCCAACCGGTCAATTGCATCTTGGGCACTATGTCGGTACATTGAAGAACCGTGTTCGTCTCCAAGACGAATATGACTGTTTCTTCATTATCGCTGATCTTCAAGTGCTCACTGATCATCTTGAAAATCATAGCTCTATTGAGAGTAATGTTTTCGAAGTAATGTGCGACTATCTCGGTGTTGGTCTCAAGCCGGAAAACACTTTTTTTGTGCAGTCGCAAGTACCAGAGCTCGCCGAATTGGCGATGTATTTCTCGTTTTTGGTCACGCTTCCACGCCTTCAACGCAATCCAACGGTAAAGGAGGAAGCAAAGACCTATGGGGTCACGAATATAAGTTATGGATTCCTAGGATATCCGATTTCGCAAGCTGCCGACATTCTCGCGTTTAAAGCCGACCTGGTACCAGTTGGCCAAGACCAACTGCCTCACATTGAGCAGACGCGAGAAATTGCTCGTTCATTCAACCGGGCTTTCGGCAAGAAAGTGTTTGCGCTTCCCGAACCACTGGTCGGGGAAGTACCAATTCTTGTTGGCACAGATGGAGCGAATAAGATGAGCAAGAGTCTCGATAACTTCATAGCATTTGCTCATTCGCCGGAAGAAGCAGAACGCCGCATTCTCAATATGGTCACTGATCGGAAACGGGCATACCGCAAGGATCCGGGCCATCCTGATGAATGCTTCGCGTTCAAATACTGGTCGATCTTTTCGCCCAGTGACACACCTGTGGTTCGTCAAGAGTGTGAATCTGCTACGCGGGGCTGCAAAGATTGTAAGGCTCAGCTTGCCAGTAAGCTGAAAGAGTACCTTGCAGAAATTCGGGAGCGAAGACAGCAGTACGCGTCGCAACCGGATCTCGTGTGGGATATTCTCGCTACCGGCGTCAAACGGGCAAGAGCAGTCGCAACAGAGACACTAACGGAAGTTCGTGAAGCGATGAAAATCTCCTTTCCGAAACTTCAAATCAAAGGAGGAAAATGATGCAAATTATTGACTTCCTAAGATTGGATCCTCAACGTCTAAATATGACTATGGTTGAAATGGGAATGGCAGATTTTAATAATCTGCCATTCCCAGCCATTCTAGAGTGTCTGGGGATGTATTCAGACAGAAAAACAGAGGAGAACTTCCCCCTTCAACGACTTTCTGGAAAGATAGACTTATCAACGGACATTCAACAGTTACGGAAGGATGGGAAAGTTGCTGATACGATCGGCCCGACAAAAGTTCCCAAAGGAACTCCGGTCTGCTTCTCAACGCTTCTTGGAACAGGGCCTAAAGCGTACCTTAGGCAGTACATAGAGGTAGCAAAGATTCTTTGCGGACCCTCGAGTGACTTACGGTTCGTCATATGGCTCGAAGATACCCTGACAACCCTGAAGTATGGCTGGGATGCTTCAGCTAAACAACGAGCAATCGCTGTATATGCTTCGTTCTTCAAAATCGAGTGTCCGGAATGCGAGATAATTATCAGTAGCGAAATCGCTCCGATCGGAGTCCCTAAAAGTTTTACCGAAAAACTTGGGAATATCACTACTGAAGAGTTTATCTCCGCATTGCCATTCCACAGGAGAAACCCGATGTTCATTAAAACATTGGATATCGTGCATTTTGTGTGGAGTTGCTACCTTCTGCATCGTTTCCCCGGTATCTACCTTGTAGGAGTAAACAACAAACGGCACTTTCAGCTCTTTCGCAAAGTTTCCGGTCAGCAAATAACGGCTATACTTTTGCCGTTAGGATCGGAAAACCTCGCAAATCCTTAAACATAGCCCCTTTAGATGAAAATCTTTAGGGGCTTTTCTTTTTCAAATACAGTTTAAATCTTTTTGAAAGTAATTATATCTCCAATCTTTGCGTTTAATTCCTTAGCCCCATTTTCTCGCACTTTACCTAATTCCGGTAAACCAAAAGAGCTTCCTGGATAAACTACCCATTCTCCAGTTTCTCGGCTCATCATTCTTTTTGTGTAAACTGCTTGCAATGTTTTCCCATTAACACAAACCTCTAGTTTATCTCTTTCGTTAAGGCCGGTTAAATCACTAGTAAATTTCATTAATCCAAAATTATCAATATGAACTATCGTGCCATCAGGAATATCAAGTTTGACAACTTTTTTGATATTAAAAGGATTCCCCATTTCATTAAGGGGCTTTCCCGTCGCTATTTGCGCCACAGCTGGTGCATGGACATATTTGCCACCAAATGGAAAAAATCCCGGATCATTCAATTCATACAATTCGTCTACCCCAAAATCTCTAAAAAACCAAGTAAAAACTCCGGTATTTGCCCCCATAAAATAAAAACTTTTTTTCTTTGTTTTTCCAATTAATCGAGCGGGTCTCTCTTTCATTGGATTTAGTATTATAGAAAAGACAGTGCCTTCGGGATAAGCATCGGCCACTAAACGAAGAACGAAATTTCCATTGATAATCGAGAATGGAGTAACCGGAACAAGTGGCTCAACTACTATTTCATCATTTTTGATATTACTCAAAATCACCCCTCTTAGTTCATTATATGCTACATCAACGCAATCGGTTATAAAAACTATTCGCTTTTTCATGATAAAATTAGATTAGTTTATTAATTTGTTTTATGTCAAAAAGTTTTTCTAAATCATGGCCAATATTATCTACCAAAATAATTTTTGCTTTGGGGCATTTTTCTTTTTGAAAAAATAGAGAACTAGTATATTTGATTTTTTCATCCGATTTGCCGTGAAAAATAATAATGTTAGGATAATTTTTATCTATTTTAACGAAAGATTTCGGATCTTTGCCGGAAAAATACTTATTCCAGCTTTGTTTCTCTATCCCCCTAAACGCAACTTTATAACCCCTTCTGAGAAATTCAAGATAAGATAAACTAAAACTATAAAAATTTTTTATAGCTTTTTTATCTTTTAGGTATTCTGAAACCTCTTTTTTGTGTAAAAAAAGCAGGGGTCCAAATAATATAACATTCTTTACCTCATTTTTGGATATTTTTGTGGAAATAACTGGATTACCGGCAAAACTATACCCCATTAAATGTAAATTTTTATAATTCCAACGTATTTGTTTATTATCAAAAGTTTTTATTCCTTTTTTATTTTTTACAAACTCAACCGCCAACTCAACTGTCTTTTTGCAATTTTCATAGGTAAAATTTCTTCCGCTTAACCAACTTCCTAAATAATAGACACTAAAAAAGGCGGTATTTTTGTCTACTTTATCAGCAAAAAAATCTTCATCAATCATCTGCGGTAATCCCGGAAAATAAATAAAAATATTCTCAGTGTTTATTGCGCCGTTCACAATGCTTTCCTGAGAGTAATAAAAATGCAGAGCTATTTTTTTATAAATAAAAAGTTGTAGTTCCATATTTTTCTAAGTTAATAATATTTTTCCTTTTATCGCATCAACAATGATTTTTTTATTTGCATATTTCTCTATTTTTTCATCAGCTATCACTGATTCTGTTAAACAAGGAATATTAAACTCTCTCGCTATTACTGCTATATGCGAAAGAATACCACCGTTTGTTATTAAAGCATTGATGAGTTGAATTTTTTTTATCAACGACATGTCTGTTTTACATTTTATTAAAACAACATCACCTTTTTTTATTTTATCATAATCTTCAATATTATTAATGATTTTTAAAAATCCACTAGATATCCCCTTGCAAGCAATAATTCCCATTCCTATAATTTTATTTTTATTAAAAGTATAATTGATTGTTTTGGGATGTTTATCCAGTGTTGTAATGTTTCTACTTTGAAAAATATATATATTCTGGCCGTCCCATCCCCACTCAATATCTTGAGGGTTGCCAAATACTTTTTCGAGGTCTAATGCTATTTTTGACAACTTTTTCAAAAATACATTTTTCAAATTATTTATTTTTGTTTTCTCAATCTCTTTTAAGATTGGTTTTTTGTGTCCGCTGACTATGGAATCTCCCAACCCCTCTGTATATTCGACAATCATTTTTTTATCATCTTGGTTGACTGGATCAGCGGTAAATACTACGCCAGCGACCGTTACTGGTGCCAGCTCTTGAACAGCAATCGCCATACTCTCATATTCTAATCTGATACCGTTTATTTTCGAGTATATTTTGGCGTTGTCACTAAATAGCGACTGATAACATAACTTAATCGCTTTAATAATATTTTCTTCACCTGTTACATTGAGGAAGCTTGAATATTGACCAGCGAAACTTAACAGAGGAGAATCCTCACAAGTTGCCGAACTTCTAATAACTAAAGGTTTGTTATTAAATTCTTGGTTAATTTTTTCAAGAATTATTTTTTGATATTTGGCAGGGATTTCAAATTTAGACCAATTATAGTTTAAGGGGTCTGATATTTTATTTTCTACCAATAATTGATTAAAAATATCAATATTAATAATTAAAGTTTTGGGAATTAAACATCTACCCTTTTCTTTGATTATTTTGATATTTTTAGCCTTGGTTCCAATTTCTAGACTGTTACAATTCTCTAAAAGTTTTATATCATTAGAGCCCATGTGACTATTGTTATCTATCAACTTCAAAACTTCTTCTTTTATAAACAGTTTCTTTCCTTTTGGATTAAGCCGACGGGATTTTATATTGTTATTTTCCATACATTTGATATCATTTAATAACATTGATATACTTATATTAACATGGCTATATATTTTATGCAGCATGTTTTAGGAGTTCCTTTCCGTTGCCCGCGTATGGGCGGGTGGGACAAAGGCAACACTCCTTGGCGGCGCATTTTGCGAAGCAAAATACGAAATTCGGCGGTGGTGGAAAAACGAGCCTACCTGTCGGCAGACGGAGACGAGGCGAATCTCACGCAAAATGCTGAAATTGTAAATTGGCGGTGTGTATTTGAAAAAATCTTTACCCCGTGGTGAAACGAAGTTTCTGCTACTGGGGCGAACTGATTTTATTAATGGGCTCGGCAGGCAGAATTCCCTCCACCCCCCTTCTCCCCGCCTCGCCAAAAAGCGGAAGCGGAAATGAGGATTTCAAGCCTGCCCCGTAGTGAAGCCGTGAGCTTCTACTTCGGGGTGTTTCTAATCCCGCTCTGCGGGATTGCGAGGCTATGCCTTGCTTGACGGCAAATTCTTCCAGTTTATTTTAGAAAATTGGTTGAATAACGATACATTCCTTCAAACAAAGCAAAAAAGAAAAATGGTTTTTGAGAAACCAGTTTGATAATCGCCGTTTGTCCGGGTGCCACCAAAATTTTTCCATCGGTAATTATGCCATTTTCTACTTGCAACATCTTATTTTCTTTTGCAATTGGAATGATTTTGCCGTCAGCACAAATATTAGTTATCGAAGCGGAATTGTTACTGTCTTGATTAAACATATTGGCGGTAAATGTGTATGTATCAAGAGCTTTATCATAAGACATATGGTATGAAGCATTATTGGTCAAAAAATGGGATGGACCTTCACCACCCGTACTGCCAACATTCGATGTCCCCAAGATAACTTTTGGAACATACAAAAAAGGGAGAAAAAATAATACCAGACTAATAATTAATAAAGAAATGACATTTAAACTTTTTCTGTGGGCAGGTTTTAATCGAGCAATAATATCTCCTGCCAAAAGAAAAAGTGAGGCAGTCAAGAAAAAATATTTCGTGACGGCTAACGGCCCGGCTGGACCCATAAAAGCCAGCAGTGGGGTGATTAATTTGGGACAAAGGGATAGTTCTATGCTTTTATATAGAGAAAAATAACTGACATTTCCTATAGATCCAATAGAAAATGAAACGAAATAAAATAGCAAACCGGGTAAAACGAGAAAGCCGTCAAAAACTAAATGATACCGATGATTAAACAATAAGTACAAAGCAAGCAAAAGTATCGGCAAACTTAAAATCAAACCGATAAAAGGGAGAAGGATAATCAGCGGAAGAGCGCTGACTATCAAAAGTATCGCCAGTAGTCTACGAAGGCCTATTTCTACTGCCGTTGCTCTAATGCCTTTTTCCTCCTCCTGTTCCCATTTAATTTTATTTATTTCTTTATTCTTTGAAATAAAATCGTGCAGGGTTTTTATAATTCCGTATAAAAAGGCAAAAACACAAAGCAAGCCAATAACAAAAGCAATTTTATTGGTTATTGGATTATTAATAACGTTACGATTTCCCAAAGTTAGAAAATCCAAGAAAAAAATGATTATTGCTAAAACTATTAAATGCCAGCCTTTAATTTTCATAAGATTGTTCTTCTACATTTCTTTATTTAATCTCCAGATCTAAAACTTTTTTAACTTATCACTATAAAAATTACTTAAGCGATATTTATCATTTTTCTTTTCTTTAAGGATGGAATGTGACTTATTCCTAATAAAAATATATTTCGCTGCCGTTTGTTGAAATCCTAGTCGGTTTATAAGATTTTTAAATTCGTCATAATATTCTTGGTTATGGATAATCGGCAAATCAAACAATTTTATTTCTCCTTCTTTTTCAAGACGAACTTTTATGCCGGTTCTTCTGCAATCCACATCCAACTGCCTTGGTATTAATTTGGAATCATCAGGATAAACTTGCTCCATCATAAATTTTCCTAAAAATAGGCAATTAATGTCATCATAGAGAGCAATTTTTTCTTTATACAAAAAGAAAAGTGATAGGCGCGGATAGCGATAAATTATTTCTTTGTCAGTGAAAGAAACTGTACCTTTCAAATGCGCCCAAAAAATCCACATACAAACTTGGCCGATACAGACCAGAAACAATCCAACAAACAACCCAAAATAACCGGAAGCAACATTCAATGTAGGGTTTAGTCCTAAAAAACTAACTACCCCCTCAATTAAAAGGGCTATTCCAACCAAATACATCGCCAGCCCCACAATAAGGTTTATCGATAATATCCACAAATAATCATTCCAAAATTTTGTTCTATAAGTTGTCATTGCATTTTTATTATTTTTTAAAGTATTTTATTCATCCCAAGACAATTCTTTGGCTTTAAGATCAATTTGCAAATGTCCGCGTTTTATTATCCCCGTTGTTACCTGATTAACTTTATAAATATCTTCTATTTTTGACTTTTTAATAATCCAATTTTTTATTAAAAAACTAAGATCATTTTCTAAAACTCCGGTTTCTCTAACTAACTCGTCCATAGACATTTTTTGTCTCTCTTTGACTAATTTATAAACTCTTTTCTTCAGAAGCATCTCTATAGGAATTTCTAAAAGCGCTATAAAACCTGCCGATATTTCAAAAACTGCTCCACCTACCATAGAGACTAAAAGGGTAATAAAAACGACTACTTGGGCAATCGCTAATGGAATAAAGTGAGAAATTTCAACACCTGGTTTATATAAGGAAAACTGGGGTATTGACAATGTCAATGTAAGCGATACTAACAGAGCAAATGTAAATCTCATTATAATCTTAAGGGCAAATTTACCAAACCACATATAAAAATGTATGGCTCTTCCGTAAAAACTCAATTTCATAAATGTTTTTTCATTATTCATTAAAATTATTTCCAAAAAACAAATTTGGCTATTTTGCCCCCAAGTTCATAGAATTTTATTGTTTTAATAAACTGATTGCTGGAAATAACAAAATCAACCTGCTGACCGGCTGGAAAAATTAAACTATAAGGGTCGTTTATCCCCATTTGACAATGAGGACAGTCCACTCTGCTGTCTGTCTGAAAATTAATTTTTTCTCCGTCGACCTCAACCGCAGTAAAAGCAATAGATTCAACCATAGGATCCTCTAGATTCAGACGGTAAATGTATTTATTATTAACCGAATCGTATTGGGCGGTGTAATCGCGGGAAAGCGCCGTGCTGCTCGAACCGCTTTCTCCAGGTTTTATCTTCAACTCTTGTTTTGTTAAAACATAAGTCAACCGACTACCGCCATCGTCATCTTCCATGGCACGAGCGCGTAACTTGATACTATCCAAAAACGGATAGGCTAAAACTGTTATTGCCACAACTATTAAGGTAATAAAATACAAAAGATTGCGTTGAGATATACCAAGCTTAAAATAACACAGGATGGCGCCAAAGACATTTCTAGCAGCAAGCGATACAAAAATAAGCGGGGCAAGAAAAAGAAAGAAAGGAAATTGATGAAACTCAAAACCGTTGAAGCGAAATTCTTTTAGACTGAGAAAAAGCCCCCAATCAATAGGTAGAGGAACAAAATAAACACCCAATGCGAACACTAAAAAGATAATGTTAATAAACAAGTGATATTTTTTACTAAAAAAAATAAAAAGAGCAAGGAGTGCAAAAAGCACTATCGTGGGGATATTCAGAGGGTTGAGTAGGAGCGGCACTGTAGAAACAATCAATAAAATCACAAAGAGACGGTTAAACATTATTTCTTTTGAAGTCAGGGAGAATCGATCTGACGTCGATACAGACCCGGTTGAAGTAGTTGTTGTCTTTCCTGAAACAAGACGAAGTTTCATATTTATTTTAAAAATATTTAAAAAATTACTAAGTTTATTATAAAAACGTTTTAATCACATTAAAAACAGGTCTTTGGGTTCCGTCATACCGAATTAAGCCCCAATTTGCGCCTCCGCCAGCTCCCTCATAATCTTTTGGCAAACGCTCATCGCTCCAATAATACCAGGTAATTGGCAAATTATTTTTATCCGCTTCTGTATAAAGGAATTTAGCCAATCTTGCTTGCTCTTCTTCTGAAACCTCGCTAGCTGGCTGGCCAATTTCACTAATGACTAATGGCCAACGATTATTATATTTCGCCACTAATGATTTTTCGCGAGCAATTGCTTCTTTAATTAGTTCTTCTTGTAAATACGGATTAGCGCCATAGGGATGAAAACTTAAAATATCAAAATAATCACCGCCACCCAAAGCCAAAACTTTATCCTCAAAACCAGTATTATCTCTGCCTTCGGCACTTAAAGTGACGATAACTTTGGCATTGGGATTGGCTTTTTTAATAACAGGATAAGTTGCTTTAAGCAGTTCCACAAAATCTTCTGGCGAACCATATTTAAATAATTCGATGCTCGGCTCGTTCCATATTTCCCAAAAATAAATAATATTTTTATTGTTTTCTACTTCTTCAGCCACGAACTTTTGCCAATTGGCCATTTCTTCGGCAGTAAATGGCCGATCTTTAGGTTTATTTTTTCCTCCATACAAAACCCCTATCGGATATAAACCCTGTTTGGCCGCGTGAAGAGCCACTCGATTGACCAAATAATTATTAAAGTCAGTATCAGTCCCAAAATAGTAGTCTAATTTTATTCCATCAAAACCGGCTGATTTAATATTTTGCAAATCCTTTTCTAATTCGGTTGTTAGTTGCGAAGCGGGCATATCTTTATCGCCAAAAGTCACTGTCATACTACCTGTTGTGGCTCGGATAAAAAATTTATAGACAACGCTTTGACGCGGATATTGAAAGGTGGGCGTATTTAGTTTGGTTAATTTAGGAATAATAAAAAGTTGATATACATAATAACCTGTTATTAATAAAATAAAAAATGCTACAATAAATAAAATAATTTTTAGTGGTTTTTTCATAAAAGATGTTATTTTATTGACGAAATAATATTTTTGTAATAATCTTTTTCATATTTTTATGATACTCTTTTTTTATTTTACTTTCCACTAAGATACGCCATCATTGCCGCGATGACCACCAAAGGAAGAAAAATAAACTAAAGACTTATGTTCATATTTTTATTATTAAATTACATTTCATTGACGAAATTTATCTTTTTTACCCAAAACAAGAAACAAAAATCCAGCTATTATTGCCATAACACTGCCGAAAATAAAGGGCGCGCTCGCGTTAATGTATGTCCAAAGCAAACCAGCAATTAAAGAAGCAAAAAATGTACAAATCCCGGTCGCCATTTGGTAAACCCCTAACGAAGTCGCCATTCTTTCTTTCTCGCCGATTAAACTCACATACGCTTTGCCAATGCCTTCAGTTAAGGCCATATAAAAACCATAAAAAGCAAAAAGTAACCAAATTAAAATTGGCGATTGATTAACACCAAAAAGAAAGTAAATAATTGCAAAAAGAAAAAAGCCAATAAGCAATAATTTTTTAGGACCAATTTTATCACTTAAAACACCAAGAGGCGTTGAAAAAATCGCATAAGAAAAATTAAAAAGCGCATAAGCAAAAATAGCCAAACTAGTGGTGAGGCCTAAATTTTTCGCTCTTAAAATTAAAAAAGCGTCAGCGCTATTACCCAAAGCAAAAACAATACTACAAATAAGAAAAATTTTAAATGAAAGACTTAAATTTTTGAAAGAAAATTTTGGCAAAACTGCTTTTTCTGTTTCACCTCTTTTTTCTTTGACAAAAATCATTAAAAGCAAAACCGCAATAACGCCTGGGATGAAAGCCAAATAAAAAATTGGCCTAAGATTATCACCGAAAAATTGAATTAAAAATATGGCGGCTAAAGGTCCAATAACCGCTCCTAAGGTATCTAATGTCCGATGAAAACCAAAAGACCTGCCTCTTATTGATTCATCGCTACTTTCGGCAATTAAAGCGTCTCTGGATGAAGTCCGAATGCCTTTGCCAAAACGGTCAAGAAAACGACCAATTAAAACCAAAGGCCAAGTTTTCGCCCAGCCAATAATTAATTTAGAAAAAGTAGAAAAAGAATAGCCACCAACAATAAAAATTTTTCTTTTCTTAAGTTTATCCGAAAACCAGCCGGAAAAAGCTTTTAAGAGACTAGCGGTTGATTCAGCGATTCCCTCAATTAAACCCACCACCGACGCCGGTGCCTGCAATACGGAAGTTAAAAAAATTGGCACTACCGGATAAATCATCTCCGAGGCCACATCATTAAAAAAACTTACTAATCCCAGAACAAAAACATTCTTAGAAATTCCTATTTTATTTTTCATAAAATCTATTTGGACGATTTCAAGTTTTTCTTTGGCGGCAAATTCTTTATGCCTTTTGTCTTCCAATAGATAAACCGCAGGACCATATGGTCAATAATATTATGATTACAGCAGATAACACAGCACCTAGAGTCATCGCAACAGAGATATTATTAAAAGGCGAAGGAATCATATTTGGATTAATCCATTTAGAAAGTTCTTTACCAATAGTTGCGCCCGATGGCGACATAAAGATAATTACAAAAAGAGGAATGATTGTCCCTAAAGCAGTTAATAATCCTGCCAAAAAGCTAGCTTGCGTATAGGGTTTTTTGGTGACGGAGTTAGCATAGCTTTCGCTACGAGCTAAAAGTTTCCCGGTATAAATTCCTATGGGAATCGCAAGAAGAATGTTAAGTAAAGGAAGTCCCATTTGAACAAACATCAAAATTGCTCCAACTACAAAACCAATTACACCGACACGTAATCCAATTTTTTGATATGTTTGCATATTTTTACTTGATAAGCTCCTCAATCGAAACGTCAAACGCCTTAGCGATTTTCGCCATAGTTTGGACGCTTGGCTTATTAACAACACCGCTTTCGACTTTTGTAAGCGTCGTATATTTAATATCTGCTTTCTTGGCTAAATCATCTTGCGTTAAGCCAAGCCTTGCTCTATATTTTTTGATATTTTCGCTGATTGTTTTTCCACTTGTCATAATTGTAAAGTTTTGGTAGTATTGTAGTAAGTGAGATTATTACCTCTATTGTTATACTACCAAATAAAATGAAAACAGTTCAATTAAAAATGAGGGAAGCCCGCTTTTGGCCAGCCCCGAGAGTAGCGGGGCAAAGATAAAAAATTCCAATTTGCGCTTAAAATCGGCTGGCGAGCCCTCGCAGAGGGCGAGCCAGCAACCTCTTTTTCTGATTGGCGGAAGGGGTGGGATTCGAACCCACGGTCGTCTTGCGACGACACACGCTCTCCAGGCGTGCCCGTTCGTCCACTCCGGCACCCTTCCTTCCCAAAGATTGGGTTTTAACAAATTTTTACTTTTCTGTCACCTCCTGCTCGAGCAAACCCTCGATTTCTTTGATTTTGTCTAACAAAATTCTTCGCTCGATCGAGGCAATCAACTTGCGCGTTTCAACCACCCGGTCAGGATTCACCGAAACAGAGGTAATCCCTGACTGAACAAGCATTTCCAAAAACTCCGGATATTCGGAAGCAGCCTGACCGCACAAAGAAACACTCACCCCGTGCTTTCGGCAACCTTCGATGATTTGCCGAATCGCCTGGCAAACAGCTTCGTTTCTCTCATCAAATTCCTTGGCTAATTGGGCATTATCTCGATCAACCCCTAAAATCAACTGCGTGAGGTCGTTTGAGCCAATTGAAACACCATCAATCCCTGCTTGACAAAATTGATCAATCAGAAAAACCACCGAAGGCACCTCTGCCATCATCCATAACTTAAAATCGGCACTTCGAAAAATTCCTTCTTCATCTAAAATCTGGTGAATCTTCTTCAGTTCATCAACAGTACGAACAAATGGAATCATCAGCCAAAGATTGTTTAGACCGAACTGCTCTCGAGCGCGCCGAAGGGCCCAAAGCTCCAAACGAAAAACCTCTGGTTGGACCACATAACGAAAAGCGCCCCGAAAACCAAGCATTGGATTCTCTTCTTCGGGCTCAAACTCTGTTCCTCCTTTGAGATTTCTATACTCATTGGTCTTAAAATCCGTCGCTCGATAGACAACTGGGCGGGGATGAAAGGCCCGGGCGATTGTGACCATCCCTTGAGAAAGTCGGAGAGCAAAATCTTTTCCCTGACCCCGGCGAATCATTGCCTTGGGGTGCTCGCCAATTTCGGCAATCATAAATTCCGCCCTCAAAAGCCCTACCCCATCGGCTGGCTCCTGAGCAACTGTCGAAGCGATCGAAGGCTCGCCAAGATTAACATAAACCTTGGTCGCGGTTATTGGCACTGATTCGGTTGTCTTAGCTACCACTTGCTGCGGGGCAGAAGCGGCTTTAAAAGTCTCACTCACCTTGCCTTTGTAAACCACTCCCTTTGCCCCATCCACCGTGACCATTTGACCATCTTTTAAAACCGCGGTTGCCTGACCAGTACCAACAACGCAAGGGATTCCCAACTCGCGACTAACAATGGCGGCGTGACTGGTCATCCCACCAGTGTCTGTGACAATCGCCTTTGCCTTCTTCATCAAAGGAACAAAACTGGGATTGGTCAATTCTGCAACCAAAACCGCGCCTTCTTCAAAATCATCTTTAGGGCTTCTTATAATCCTCACCGGACCAGAAGCAAGCCCAATACTCGCCCCCAAACCCTTTAACAAAACCTCACCACCTTCTTGGAACGCTTGCTGGGGTTGGGTTTTCAAGGTTGTCACTGGCCGGGTTTGAACAAAGTAGATCTTTCCCTGAGCAATAGCCCATTCAATATCTTGAGGGTAATGATAATGTTTCTCAATCTTTAAACCGTATTGCGCAAGAGCAATAATTTCCTGATCAGTCAGTTTTTGAGCTTCAATCAGTTTCTTGGGCACACTCACATGGCGATTAAAAGAACCCACTTTTTTAATCATCCAGGTCTGCCGATGAATCTCGCGTCCAATGATAGTCAAATCTTTTTTAGAGACGAGATAGCGATCAGGGGTGATGCTTCCTGAAACAACCGCCTCCCCCAACCCATAACCTGCCTCGATCACCAAACGGTCAGTCTCCGAGGTGAGCGGATTAACTGTGAACATCACGCCGCTTTTTTCTGACTCAACCATCACTTGAACCGGCACCGCCAACTTGACCTTAAGGTGGTCGAAATGGTTTTCGAGCCGATAAAAAATCGCTCGCGCCTCAAAAAGACTGGCAAAACAACGTAATACCGCCTCCGCAACATTCTCGGCACCCTTGATATTCAAAAAAGAAGCCTGTTGACCAGCAAAAGAAGCGGTTGGCAAATCTTCTGCTGTCGCAGAGGAACGCACAGCCACTTCTGGCTCTTGACCCAACTTCTGATAAACAAGGACAATTTCTTTTTTTAAATCAGCGGGCAAACGCGCCGCCAAAATAAGTTGTTTAATTTTTTGGGAAGCTTGGGCGATTTTTTTGGTCTCTTCCGCCTTAATCCCTTTCAAAATCTCCTGAATTTTCACCCGGAGTTGAGCCGAGTCTAAAAAACGATCATATCCTTTGGTCGTCACCACAAAACCGTCAGGGACGGGCAAACCCATTTTAACCATTTCACCCAGATTCGCTCCTTTGCCACCGGCCAAAGCCAAATCCTTTTTGGAAATTTCGTTAAAAAATCGAATATATTTCATCTTTGCCTCTTTACATTATAATTTTTTCATCAAGGAGAATCTATTTTGCTGTTGAAACCTGTTCCTTGATTTTCTTTTCTAACTCTAAAGCGAGCGTTTTGTTCTGCTTCAGAAACTCGCGGGCTGCTTCCCGCCCCTGACCCAACTGCTTATCTTCAAAAATAAGAAAACTGCCGGATTTTTTAAGCAAGCCATAAGCCAAACCCAAATCAATCAACTCTCCTTCACGAGAAATGCCCTCATTAAAGATAAGATCAAATTCGGTGCTCTTAAAAGGAGGGGCAACTTTGTTTTTGACCACCTTAACCCGCACCCGACTACCGATAATCGTCTCCCCTTTTTTAATTGCTTCCGCTCGCCGAACATCCAATCGCACCGAGGAATAAAACTTAAGCGCTAGTCCACCGGGTGTTGTTTCGGGATTGCCAAAAAAGACACCAATTTTCATCCGAATCTGGTTAATAAAGATAGCCACTGTCTTTGACTTAGAGATAACACCGGTTAATTTCCTCAACGCTGAAGACATCAAGCGCGCCTGTAAACCCATTTGAAAATCACCCATCTCCCCCTCAATCTCTGCCTGAGGAACCAAAGCCGCAACCGAATCCACAACCACCACATCAATGGCGTTAGAACGAATCAAGGTTTCGGCAATGGACAGAGCCTGTTCAGCAGTGTCTGGCTGAGAAATCAAAAGATCTTCCACCTTCACTCCAATCTTTCGAGCAAACTCCACATCCAATGCATGCTCGGCATCAATTACCGCGCAAAGACCACCTTGTTTTTGAGCTTCACGAACCACGTGAAGAGCTAAAGAAGACTTACCGCTCATCTCTGGTCCAAAAATCTCAACCACCCGACCGCGCGGCAGACCAAAAACACCCAAGGCGATGTCCAAACCCAATGAACCGGTCGGGATAACCTCAACTGGCAAAGGGCTGGCCTGCGAAATCTGCATCACCGCTCCCCGACCATACTCCTTTTCAATTTGAGAAAGAGCGACCTTCAGCGCCTCTAATCGTTCCTCTTTTTTCTTTTCTTCTTTCATAAATGCTCCTTATCTCTATTTTAAGGACCTTCTGGTTGATAAACAATAACCAACTGTTTCTCGGTTTTTTTACCCGCCCTGTTAATAGCAGAAACCATAATCTGATTATCGCCTTCCTCAAGGGCCACCTCTTGTCTAAAACCACCATCTGCATTTACTGAAACCAGCTGCCCATTGATGCGCAAACTCGCTCCTCTTGAAGTCTTTCCCTCAATCAGAATAGGGCTTTTGGTCACAATCGCTCCTTGATTAGGAGAATAAATCAAAAGATAAGGAGAAGCAGCAAAACCCAAAACCTGATAAACAATGTAGCCAATGATAGCCAACATCATCATAATGACTAAAACAATTGCCAATGTTGCTGGAGTAAGATAAACACGGGGGAAACGAATCTCTTTTTTGTGCAAAAGGGGTTGTGTCTGGAAACTCTCGAAGATTTGAATCTCGCGTTTATATTCAGAAAGAATGTGCTCCAAAGGTAGGGCAAGATAACGACAATAACTTTTTAAAAAACCCTGAGCATAAACCGGTGAAGCAAAAGCAGACCAATCTCCTTCTTCTAAGGCTTTTAAAAAACGCACTCTGATTTTCGTGGCTGCCTCCACCTCCTCTAAACTCACCCCTTTCTCTAACCGCGCCCTTTTCAATTTTTGACCAACCGTTTCTTTCTGAATCTCTTTTTTGACCGCAGAAAAAGCAGTCATACTACTCCTTTGGTAGTAAATCATCTTTGTTAACGAGGACTTGGCGTGGTCTTGCCCCATCTGCTTTGCCGATCACACCCTCTTCTTCCAATAAATCTAAAAGACGAGCTGCGCGTGTATAGCCAATCCTTAATCGCCGTTGAAGCAAGGAGGCCGAGGCAGTTTGGGCCTCAACAACCAACTCTTTGGCTTTTTCATACAGTTCATCCTGAGGAAGTTGCTCTAATTGCTCCTGCGATTCTTGGTATTCAGTTACTTCCTGGTTATAGACCACCTCTGGAGCCTGGGCTTTTAAAAATTCGGTTACCCGCTTAATCTCTTTTTCTCTGACGAACGGTGCCTGAATCCGGCGCGGTTTGGCAATATCTGAAGATTGATAAAGCATATCACCGCTACCCAAAAGTTTTTCTGCGCCAGCCATATCTAAAATAGTCCGCGAATCTATCTGGGAAGCAACGGCAAAAGCAATCCGGGCGGTAATGTTCGCCTTAATGACTCCAGTAATCACATCCACTGAGGGACGCTGGGTGGCTAAAATAAGGTGAATCCCGGTTGCTCGCGCCATCTGGGCAATCCGCACGATCTGAGCCTCTATTTCTGAAGCTGCCAAAGCCATCAAATCAGCCAATTCGTCAATAATAACCACGATGTAAGGCATAGGGGGTGGGGTTGACAACTGTCCAGAAGAGACTCTTTCTTGCCGCGACAGGCTATAAGCCTCGATATCCCGTTTGCCCACCTCTTGAAAAACCTTATATCTTCTCTCCATTTCCGCAACCACCCATTTCAGAGTCGCCACCACCTTGTCTAAATCAACCACCACCGGCGCCAAAAGATGGGGGATGTCGTTATAATAGTGAAACTCAACCCGCTTGGGATCAATCAAAATAAACTTTAACTCCTGGGGTGTTTTGGTAAAAAGAAGACTCAAAATCAAGGCATTCAAAAAGATTGTTTTCCCAGAACCCGTACTCCCAGCAACCAAAAGATGAGGCATCTTTTCTAAATTAACCACCGCTGGGAAACCAGCGACATCGCGACCAAGAGCAAGTGGAAGTCGGCAACGTGTTTCGCGCCAATCTCGTGAAAGAAAAATCTCTTTGAGGCTGACAGTGGCTCTCTTTTGGTTGGGAACCTCAATCCCAACCAGTGATTTACCCGGAATCGGTGCCTCAATCCTGATAGGATGGGCAGCCAAGGCGAGGGCAAGGTCATTAATCCGTGCAGTAATCTGAGAAAGCTTAACCCCTTCTGCTGGCTTTAAGGTGTATTGGGCGACGGTCGGACCAACATTGACATCGGACATGGTCACAGAAATCCCAAACTGGGCGAGCGTTTTGGCAATAATCGCAATATTCTTATTTACATCCCCTGGCGTTGGCCCACCGGTTGGATTTTCTAAAAGTTCGTAGGGAGGCAATTGATAGTGACCTACTGAGGCAGGAGAAGGCTGCTCTGGTGTTTTTTTGGGAGCCATCGTCAACACAGGCACGCCGGTCGTCACCTCAACATGGGACTGCTCTCTCCGGACGAAAAGATCCTTGAACCGACCAAACAAACCGGAAAGGGTGACTGAAAAAAGAAGCATTAAAGAAATTAAAAATCCGCTCGCCACAATCAAAAAAGAGGCCCAAAGACCAAATAATGATTTAAGCAGATACGAAACGCCGTACCCCAAAAAACCACCGCCATGACCTTCCCTTGCCCAGTTGAGTGCCTCATCCGGCGCAACAAAAAGATGAAATAAAGCCGGCAAAAGAAGAAACAAAAGGGCCAAACCCAGCCAAGTAGGTTTTTTTAATCGAATCCGTCCAGGGAAAAAGAGACTAATCCCCAAAAAGACGAAAACAAGACTGAAAGGATAAGAAAGATAACCAAAAAAAAGACGAAAGAGCCATGCCAGATAGAAACCAATCTCACCAGCCAAGCCGGTTAAGGCCAGAAGGAAAAGTCCGCCACAAACCAAAAAGAGAATGGCGCCAATCTCCCTGGCGGTTTCTGGCTCAATCAGCCATTCGGTTACTTGTTTCTGAACTTTTTTGCGACGGCGAAACAAAGACATCTTTGCCCCTTTTATTGTAGCACAAAGAAAAAAGATGGTCTTTAAATCTCAATGATGACAGTAACGACCATTGGCCGACGTTCGGTGTGACGATAAAGAAACTCGCCCATCTCTTCTCGAATGGCTCTTTTGATAAAGTCGGTATCCAAAGGATAACGGTTACTATATCTGGCAAACATCTTTTTCACCTCTTGCCGCGCCCTTTGAATCAAATCTTCTGATTCTCGCATATAAACAAAGCCTCGTGAAATAATGTCTGGAGAGGTAACAATATGACCGGTCTTTTTATCAACCGTCAAAATCACCACAAAAATTCCCTCTTTGGCCATCACCTGACGATCTCGCAAAACAATCTGACCAATGTCCCCCACACCCAACCCGTCAACCAAGATATAACCCGCGTTTACTCTTTCTTTTGAAACAAGTCCCCTATCTTTCCAAAACTCAATCACCTGACCGTTTTCCACCACCAAAGTCTTCTCTTTGGGAATGCCTTGCTTTTCACCCAACTGGGCATGATGTACAAGCATGCGGTATTCGCCGTGGATTGGAATCAGGTAGCGGGGTCTGATTAATTGAATCATTTTTTCCAACTCTTCCTGCTTGGCATGACCACTTTCATGAATGGCGATATCTTTGCGATAATGAACCACCGCGCCCAAACGATAAAGGTTGTCAATCGTGTCATAAATTGCTCGTTCATTGCCCGGAATCATCGAAGCAGAAATCAAAATGGTATCCCCTTCTTTAATCTGCACCGAGTGATGTTCTCGACTGGCCATCCGAACCAAAGCGGACATTTCCTCTCCCTGAGAACCAGTACAAAGGATGACCACCTCATCATCAGGAAGACGATTGATTCGGCGGATATCCTGGAGAACGCCTTGAGGAATTTTTAAATAACCCAGCTTCATCGCCATTTCAACATTCTTTTCCATAGAATACCCTGTAATCGCCACCTTGCGGTGACAATGCACCGCTGCATTAATCACCAACTGAATACGCGAAATCTGGGAAGCAAAAGAAGTGACGATTAAACGACCTTTGGTTTGTTGGAAAATCTTGTAAATCGTCTCACCCACCTCGCTTTCAGAAATTGAATGTCCGGCTACTTCCGCGTTCGTTGAATCTGAAAGCAGACCCAAGACCCCCTTCTGACCATAAGCAGCCAGGCGGTCCAAATCAGTCGGATCTTCAAAAACAGGCTTGTGGTCAAATTTGAAATCGCCGGTGTGAACAAAAAGCCCAACGGGCGTAGAAATCGCCAGACCCACCCCATCAGGAATAGAATGATTGACGCGAAAGAATTCAGTGACAAAAGAACCAAAATGGATGCGGTCCCCTGGTTTAATCAAGCGAATGGGCGGATTTTTAATTTGAAACTCATTCATCTTCACTTCAATCAAACCAGCTGTTAGTCTGGTCGCGTAAATCGGCGCGCCCAACTTGGGCCAGATATAAGGTAATCCACCAGTATGGTCTTCATGACCATGGGTAATAATGATTCCCCTAATATTTGCCTTGCGAGCCAAAAGATAGTCAATATTGGGGATGACAAAATCAATCCCCAAAAACTCCTGACCAGGAAACATCACGCCACAATCGACCACAATTATATCGCTGCCGTACTCATAAACCATCATGTTGCGGCCGACTTCGCCGAGACCACCCAAGGGAATAATTCTCAACTGGTTTTTCATTAATTTTGATGTCGCGCTTGTTTAAGAGAAAGATTAATTCGACCTTGTTCGTCAATGCTAATCACCTTAACCGGGATAACATCACCGACCTTGACCACCTCTGAAACCCTTCTCACGCGGTAAGGAGCCAACTCCGAAATATGAACCAGACCTTCCTGACCGGGCCAAATTTCAACAAAACACCCAAAATCAACCACTCGCATCACTCGCCCTTGAAACACCTCACCAATTTTGACTTCCCGGGTAAGGTTTCTAATCCAATTAACCGCTTTCTCTAATCCCTTTTTCTCTTCAGAAGAAACAGCGACCGTGCCATCCGGTTCAATGTTGATTGCGACATTGGTCTCGGTGATAATCCGATTAATTGTCTTACCACCCGGACCGATGATGTCGCGAATCCGCTCTGGTTTAACCTTGATAATCTGGACCAAGGGGGCGTAGGGGGAAAGGTGGGGCCGTGGTTTTGAAAGCGCTTGATTCATCTTCTCGAGGATAACCGCACGAGCTCTTTTCGCCTGCAAAAGAGCCTTCTCAATGATTTCCAGAGTCAATCCATCGATTTTGGTATCCAGTTGCGCCGCGGTGATTCCTTCAGTCGTACCAGCCACCTTACAATCCATATCACCGGCAAAATCCTCAATCCCTTGAATATCGGTTAAAAGTTTATATTTTCCATTTTTATCCGTTAATAAACCGATCGAGATTCCGGCAACATGCTTTGAGATCGGCACTCCTGCATCCATTAGAGCCAAAGAAGAAGCACAAACCGAAGCCATGGAACTGGAACCATTGGAAGCAAGAACCTCAGAAACCACCCGAATCGTATAGGGGAAGAGTTCTTGGGCTGGGATTAACGATTCAAGGGCACGTTCCACCAAATAACTATGCCCGATCTCACGGCGAGAAACTGATCGTAATGGTCTAATTTCACCTGTGGAAAAGGGTGGAAAATTGTAATGATGCATAAAACGCTTTTTTGTTTCTTCTTCCATGGTCTCAATAAACTGCTCTTCTCCTGGTGCTCCTAAGGTGACGATGGAAAGCACCTGGGTTTCGCCTCGGCTAAAAAGAGCTGAACCATGCGTCCGAGGTAAAAGTGAAAGCTGAATCTCCATGGGTCGGATCTCTTCTAAATGGCGACCATCGGGTCGGACTCCTTTTTTTAAAACAGCCTCTCTCAACTCCTTTTCTAAGAGATAGGAAAAGGCGGTTTTGATTTCGGCTTGTTTATAGTTACCTTCGAGATTTTCCAAAACCTCTTTTTCAAAATTTGAAATCAGCGCTTTTTGTCTTTCCCGATCAATCTCCAAAAACACCCTTTGTAACCGATCACCCAAAACCTTACGAAGATCCTGAAGAATCGCTTCGTCGTCACTTTCTTTGTGCTGTAATTCGCGGCGGCTAATGAGTCGCTCTTGGGCTTTAAGGGTACTTTGGAGGTGTTGATGAGCAAAGGCGATTGCTTTCACCAAGGTCTCTTCCGAAACCTCCTTCGCCTTCGCCTCAAGCATTAAAATTTTATCTTTTGTGCCTGCGACGACCAATTCCATTTTGCTCTCGGGCAATTTTTCTTCTTTGGGATTCAAGACAAAGGTGTCGTTGAAAAGACCAACCTTACAAGCAGAAACCGGACCGGAGAAGGGAAGACCAGCACCAAGAAGGGCAGCCGAAGCAGCAATCACGGCTAAAATTGATGGTTCGTGTTGACGATCATAGGACAAAACAGTAACAATGATTTGAAGATCGTTCCGATAATTTTTGGGGAAAAGGGGGCGGAGGGGGCGATCGACTAAACGGGAGGCCAAAATCGCCGCATCAGAGGGGCGACCTTCTCTTTTCACCCAACGCGAGCCCGCAATCTTGCCCGCCGCATAAAGCCGTTCTTCATAGTCAACCAACATCGGAAAAAAATCCACCCCTTCATTGGGTTCAGGAGCCTGAACAACCGTCGCCAAAACCACTGTCTTCCCCAGCCGCGCCAAAACAGAACCATCCGCCTGGGGGGCAAGACGATTAACTTCAAGGGTCAAAACCTCATCACCAAAACTTACAACCTCTTTTTTAACTGTCATCTCAGAATCCAACTACCTTCTTAAACCCAAATCACTCACCAATGAATGATAGGTCTTGTTATCCTTCCTTTGTAAATAACTTAAAAACTTCCTCCGTTTAGAAACCATTTTTAAAAGACCCAACTTAGAATCATAGTCTTTTTTATGCTTCTGGAGGTGCTGAACCAGTCGGTTAATTTCCTCGGTCAAAAGAATCACCTGGACAGGAACAGAACCAGAGTCCTCCCGATGAAGTTGGTATTTTTTTAATAAGGCTTCTTTGTCCATTTATCCCTATCATAATACTTCTTTAAAACTTCTGCAACCCTTGGATTAACTTGTTGGTTTTTCTGAAGAAATGACCGGGGGAGTAGAATTAGGGACGAGATTGAGACCTAATCTTTTCGCCTGATATTCTCTTACTTTAGCAACCACTTGTTGTGCCACTTCTTCGATGCTCCCTTCCTTAACCAGAAAACCAGCCGCTCCCCGATGACCACCCCCACCAAAGGTCTTTGCAATCTCAAGACAATCCACAGCAGGATTAATCGCTCGCAAACTACCCGCCACTCCTTTCTCTTTTTCGGATAAAAGAATGACCAAATCATAATCTGGAAGCGAACGCAAAAGCTCGTCAATCACTCCGGAAATCTCTTCTTCTTTAGCGTTACTCTCTTGGAAATCGGTCTTATTTGCTCTGCCTAAAACAAAACGCAACTGTCGATCTTCTTGAATTTGTTGAAGAACGCGACCCCAAAGCCGAAGGGTAGAGAGTGATTTGGTTTTAAAAAGATTTTGGACAATCTGCTGTTGGTCAGCGCCGGCTGCCAAAAGTTGAGCAGCGCAAGTTAATGACTTTGGTGTGGTATTGCTATTCTGAAACGAGCCTGTATCCCCAATGATGCCAGCTAAAAGACAATGAGCCACCGCCTTGTCAATCAGTTTTTCTTCCTTCTCCAAAGCCTCAATCAAACCAATTAAAATTTCAGAGGTAGAGGTGGCTGTTAGATCAACAAGGTTAACCTTTCCAAAGTAAGTATTGGTCGGATGGTGGTCAATGTTCACCACTACCGAACGATAAAACAATTCTGGGTGCTCTTGATAAAAATAGCTAATCCTTTCCAAGTCAGGCGCATCTAAAACAATCACCACATCATAATCTTCAGCGGTTAAAAAAACAGAAAGGTTTTCCTTTTTCAAGCTGCCCTGGAGTGTTTTAACCACAATTTTAAGAGTGTGGTCCTCCATTTTGTAACCTAACTTATCCAGGGCAACATTTCCGCAATCAATATTAATCACCAAATCCTGGTTTTCTAAATCCTTTTTAAGCATCGAAGCAAAGGGTAAAAATTGAAGATTGGAAGGGGGGTCATCAGGGCAGATGGCAATCGCTTCTTTTTTGAGCCGCCGCAAAACAATCAACAAACCCAAAAGAGAGCCAATCGCATCCGCATCTGGGTTTTCGTGAGATAAAAGAAGGATCTTTTTGGCATTGGAAACAAGGGAAACAAATTGTTGCTTGGGTGTGATTTCTGACATAAGGTCTCATTATAGCAAACCGTTGCTCCTTGTCAAGGGGGTTGTTTTAAGATAAAATTTCTTCCAGAAAGGAGTTTTTATGCCAAGGACAAAATCAGCTAAGAAAGCCTTAAGAGTGGCTCGAAAGAGAACAGTTCATCATAAGCAGTTAAAGGAGCGACTGAAGGGTCTGCTCAAAAGCCTGAAACGTGGTCAGATAAACCCTTCTGAAGTCACCCGAGCCCTGGACAAGGCGGCCAAAAGACGAGTTATCCACAAAAACAAAGCGGCGCGTCTAAAATCTCGTCTTACGCACCTTCCCCAAAAACAATCAAAGAAAAAAGGGAAATAACAGGATGGTTTCGGAGAAATACCTCCGTCTCTTAAACTGGCTCTTTGAACTCCTCAAAGGTGCCTTGCTGATTTTAATTTTGGGTTTATTCGTCCATTATTTTATCTTCACCATTTTTATCGTTGATGGCAGTTCGATGGAGCCCAGCTTCAAAGATGGCCAATACCTCATTGTTAACCGATTGGCCTACCTTTTTGAAAAGCCCAAACGCGGCGATGTTGTGATTCTTCGCTTCCCAGGTCGCGAAAAAGAAAAATACATCAAACGGGTGATTGGGCTACCCAATGAAACGGTTGAAATCAAAGACGGTTCTGTTTTTATCAACGGGGCAAAATTGAATGAAACCTATCTTAAGTTCCAAACCCAAACTGAACCAGCGCTTACCGAAACGCTTTCGGAAAATGAGTACTTCCTCTTGGGAGACAATCGGGCAAATTCTAACGATTCTCGAATTTGGGGAAACTGCCCAAAAGAAAACATTATTGGCAAACCGGTCTTCATCCTTTATCCCCTTTCTGATTGGGGACCGGTTTCTCTTTTGTTTTAGTCTCCTTAAGGGTTGGCTTGTTTTATCTCGTCTACCACACCAATCACTGTCCTCTTTTCTTTGGCCCACCAGTGAGGTCTTTCCATATCTGAGAGAACAACGCGAGCAAAAATCCAGCCTTCTTGTTTTTGGGCAATAGTGACGGGAAAACTGATTGTTCCACTCGCCCCTGCTTTAAGATCACCCAACGACCGAACCAACTGGGGAGTATTGTTGAGACTTGGCGCACCAAAAAGACCGACCAACCTGACATCCTTGAGGTCTTGTTTTGCCACATAGGTGACGAAATAAAAAATCAGTTTTTCCTCGCTAGTTACCTTTGTTCGGCTGACCAAAAAAAGGCTTACCTTACTATTTTCAACTGAGGTAGGTTGCGGCTCCAGAGAAGAAAAATTCAGAATATCAGCGGAAACGCGACGTGTTTCTTCCCAAAACCAAAACATTCCCAAAACAAAAACCACAACCGTGGTCAAGATAATGACAAACAAAGCTTTATATCGCACCCATCACCTCTTTTCTTTATTTTAATTGTATCTTTCTTCGGGTAGATGTCAACTTCTAAAGCCCTGGCTCTCGTAAAGAGTAAAGCGTCTGGCTAACTGAATTGGCCACATAGAACAAACTGCTCACAAATCCTTCCGGACTCGGGGGTTCGTAGCTCACATACCAAGAAGGCAAGGTAATCGTCATTCCCTTAAACCGATCAATCCAGGCAACTTCTTTTTCTAAGGCGACAGCATAGGGTAAATATTTTTCAAAGAGACCCTGAACTTGAATAGAAAAGTCAAACGGCTTTCGATCACCCAAGAATTCTCGAAAAGAAAGCCAGGCGATCAATTCCTTCTGACCTTTTTCTGTCTTTTGAGGAATCATTGAGGCGGTCTGGATAACTAAAAAGGAAGCCAAAATCTGACCCACCGCACCAATCAAGGCATAGGGAGGACCGCTGGAAAATAGAAGAGCCAAAGCCGTGGTGAGCACGGCGGAAAAAAAGAAAAGAATCCCCCATAGTCGATAACGCCGACTACTCTGAAAATAACCCTGGGCGAAAAGACCTCGCTGACAGGCTTCTTGGTAAAGAACTTGGTAAAAAGCAGTCACCTTGGGGCTGTAAAACTGCTCCTTGGCCCGTTTCCTTAATTCAAACTCCGTTCTTTTAATCTTTCTAATTCCCTTTTCGGTGAACAGCTTATCGTAAAGCAAAACCTCAAATGGCCACATCCCTCCCTGACCTTGCCGTTTGGCTAAGATGTATTCCTTTTCTTTCTTGATAATCTCAATAAATCCACGACGTGCCAGATCAAAAAGGGTGGCGACAATTTGTCTTTGGTTTGCCTTTTCTCGAAACAAAAGATAAACCAAAGCAGGAGGCAAATCTGAAGGAGGATGATTCAGATAGCCAATTCCTTTTAGCCGACGGGATTCTTTACTAAGAAAGAGAATATAAAGATAAAAAACAAAACTCAGAAAGGGAAGGAGAAGACCAATCGCCAACCAAAATTCCCCACTGCGGCCAGCAAACCAGAACCTTAAAAGCCTAAAAAGGGGGTATTGAACTATCCCGACTGGCCACCTTGTCTCAATGCTGAAGGTAGCATAAGGTGAAAGCTCAAAAGCAGAGTATCTCAAAAGGGAAGGATTAGCTTGTTCAAAGTGATAATTTGAGACCCCATGAACTGCATAAACCCGTTGTTTTAAGTCTTGCTCTTCCACATAACCGGGTAGATGAACCTCAACATTTAGGCGAGAAATGATTGTTTGGGGACGCAACACCAGCACCAAAAAAAGACGGTCATTAAGCCAATCGCTCTCTCGGGTTAGGCCCTCGGGCGCTTGATACCGGATCGTCCAGTGTGTGTGTTTCTCTTTTGTGGCTGCGATGGCATTGAGTATGCCTTCTTCTTTCTTAAAAATCAAATCTTTTCCAACCGGCTGACCCGAGGCCCAAAACTGAACATTTTCAACAGGCAAATCAAAACGCCAAATAAACTGGTCGGTGGGGTTAGATAGAGAGAAGTCTTCGGTAATTTCAACCTGACTACTCTTTTCAACTGCCACATTAATCTCCAACAAAGAAATGTTGTAATCAAGTAATGCCTCTGAGGGATTGTTTTTGGCAAAAATGGGCACTGGCCAAAAAAACCACAAAAAGAGCAGTAAAGATGTCAACAAGCAAAAATATCGCTTTGCCTTACTCATAGATTAATTCTGTGATAAGCAATTCTAATGCTAAAAGGGGTTTTAATAGGCCTGTTTTTATTTTCAGATCTGTTTGAACAATCTTTCGGTGTCCTGCTTTCAAAAAGTCAAAATTAAAACTCTTCGCCAAGGGAGTGATCTTTTTTAAAACATAAGGATGCAAACCCGTAACCTTAAGTGCTTGATGATTCAAAAGAGCCTCTTTGATAAGCAAAAGATTACGGAATTGATAGGCAATCATTGAAAGAAGATAATTTTCATTTTCCCCTTGATAGACTAATTCATTTACCAACCGGAGGGCCCTTTTGGCATTACGTTCGGCAATAGCATCAATCAGACTAAAAACATGGGATTGCAATTCTGTTTTCACCATCGCCTCGATGTCTTCTTGTCTAATCATCCCCCCTTCTTTATAAGAAAGAAGCTTGTTAATCTCCAAAGAGAGACGCCATAAATCAGGACCGACCACTTCCGTCAAAAACCGAGCCGCTCCCTCTTCGATTCTTCCTCCTTGCCGACTCACCTCCTTCATTATCCAACGGAGGAGCCCTTCTTGTGAGGGGAGGGGATAATGGAAAACCGCTTTTAATTCCTTCAATTTCTCGAGCAAGGGAGACTTTCTTTCAATCTCGCCTTGCTCATAAAAAAGGAGGATTGAAAAAGGGGGAATCTGATTAAGAAACTGCAACACTTTTTCTTCCTCTTTGGAAGAATTCTTTTTAAGGAAAGCCCGAACAATTGCCAGTCGTTTTGGCGCCAAAAAAGGAACCAAAAAAACCGCTTGCTTTATCTGCTCGGCAGAAACATTTTCATCTTTTAAATCAACAATGTTTACCTCTCCCAGATTGCGGCCACTGAAGCGGTTTTTAATCTCTTGTAATTTCTGGATTGAAGAATAGGTATTCTCCCCATAAATCAGATAGGCAGGCATCTTGACTCCCTCAAAGAGGCATTTCTTCCAACTCTCCCCAATTTTTACCTTGACTTAAGTCTACCGCCAAAGGAACCTCTAAATCAACCACCCCCTCCATAATCTTCTTAATTTCTTTGGCGACCTCAATCACCGCCTCTTGGGGAACTTCAAAAACCAACTCGTCATGAACAGTCAGGATTAAATACACTCGACCAAATTTCTGAGTAAATTCCTTAGAAAGTTTAATCATCGCCATTTTCAGAATATCAGCCGCTGTTCCTTGGCAAGGAAAATTGACTGCCATCCGTTGGGCAGCGGCGCGAAGACTGCTAATCGGCGAATTAATCTCAGGAAGATATCTTCGTCGACCAAAAAGGGTCTCTAGATAGCCTTTGGTTTGAGCCTCCTTAATACATCGGGAAATGTAATCTAAAAGCTTGGGATAGAAATGGAAGAATCGTTCGATGTATTTTTGGGCAGTCAAGTGGGGTAGGTTTAGGGTTTCCGCCAAGCCATGGGCTGACATCCCATAAATGATGCCGTAGTTGATTACCTTTGCCACCCGCCTTGAAACATTGAGCTGCTCTGCCACCGCACCATGAATATCCTTTCCTTGCTTAAAAGCAGAAATCAAGTGAGGCTCTCGAGAAAAATGGGCTACAATACGCAGTTCAATTTGGGAGTAGTCCGCTGAAACCAACCGAAAACCTTGAGGAGCAATAAATCCTTGCCTAATCTGCCTGCCCAATTCACTTTTGATCGGAATGTTTTGGAGATTGGGATTCTTTGAGGCGATTCGTCCGGTTTGGGTGTCTTGAGTATAAGTGGTGTGAAGACGATTAGCCTGATCGACCATTTGGGGCAAGGTGTCCAAATAGGTGCTCTTTAACTTTGTCAATTCCCGATATTTCAAAATCAGATCAATAATCGGGTGGGTCTGTTTTAATTTGTTTAATTCAGAAGCCGCTGTCGAAATGCCTGTTTTCGTTTTTTTGATTCCTTTCACCTCAAGATTCAACCGGAGAAAGAGAATCTGCGCCAACTGTTTTGGAGAATCGAGATTAAAAGGACCACCCGCCGATTGAAAAATCTTCTCTTTGAGCTCTGTAATCATTTGATGGAGTTCTTCCCTCAGATTTTGAAAATAATGGGTATCAATCAAGACTCCTTTTTTCTCCATCGCTCTCAAAACAGGCTCCACCTCCAAATCAATCCGGTCGGATTGACTCTTTGCTTGATGGGGCAAGGGGATTGTCCTTTGTTCTTTTCCCCTCTCAAGTCTTGGAATAAGACTCTGGAAGTTGAGTTGAGCGAAAAGATCAACCACTTTTTGAGGATTATAACCAGAAAATTGCGCTGCCTGAAGATCAAAATCCAGAGGAACCCGATTATTCAATACAGCGAGCTTCTTACTCAGAAAAGCCTCTTTTTGGCTCTCTTTAAGAAGACGTCTAATTTTTTCAGGTTGGTCGTCGAGATGTTGATAGACAACCTCCAGCTGACCATATTTTTGGAGAAGTTTTGCAGCGGTTCCTTCTCCAATCCCTTTGACCCCTGGAATATTGTCTGAAGCATCACCGGCCAATCCCTTAAAATCGGCTAATTGCTTGGGGGAAAGGCCGTATCGCTCAAAAACCTTATCTTGGTCGTAAACAATCAGGTCGGTTAGTCCCTTTTTCATACCATAAACCTTTGTTTTTTCATCCACCAACTGAAGGGTGTCTAAGTCACCGGTGACAATAATCGTTTCTACCCCTTGTTTCTCTTTGGTCTTCTCCACAATAGAAGCAATCAAATCATCTGCTTCATATCCGCTTACCTCAAAATTAGCAATTTGAAAGGCTGCAAGGAGCTTCTTAATCAAGGGGAACTGACCATAAAGCTCTTCCCCTTTTTTCACCCTGGTTGCCTTGTATTCCGGATAAACCCGGACTCGGAAACCAGGCTCTTTAGAATCAAAGGCAACTGCCAAATAGTCTGGCTTCAGTTCTTTGAAAATTTTTAAAAGGATTAATGCGAAACCATAAACCGCATTAACCAACTGACCAGAACGGGTCGTCAGGGGCGGAAGGGCATGAAAGGCGCGGTGAATCACCGCACTGGCGTCAATTAAAACAAACCTTTTCTGTTTGGCACTACCCATCTTTTTCCTTTGTTAACCTTTCTTTTAGCAATCGCTGAACCACCTTCCGATCATCCCAAGGAATCTTCTTTTCTCCGACCACCATCGCTTGTTCTGCTCCTTTACCAGTAATCAAAACAATGTCGTTTTCTCGCGCCAAAGAAAGGGCTTTGTCAATCGCCTCTGCGCGATCCAAAATCTTCCAAAAATTCACTCCCTCTTTTTTTTGTTTCTCTTTTTTCTCCCAACCCTGCGGTACCCCCTTTGCTACCTCTTCAATGATCTTACGCGGATCTTCAGTGTAAGGATCCTCGTCGGTAATAATCACAAAATCAGCATAACGACCGGCTAAGGCACCCATAATCGGTCTTTTTGACCTATCTCGGTCCCCGCAAGCACCAAAAACATGAATCAGGCGACCTTTTTTTATTGGAATCAGGGTTTCGTAAATTTTTTGAAAAGCATCAGGGGTATGCGCATAATCAACCAAAACCACAAAGTTCTGCCCTTCATTAATCTTTTCCATCCGACCAGCCACTCCTCGAACCTTTTCTAACCCGCGCCTGATAGTTGGCAAATCAATCCCTTGCGAAAGACCGACTGCCACCGCAGCCAAAGCGTTCTGGATATTAAACCTGCCAGGAAGATTCAATCTGACCAAAACCTTCCCTTTGGACGTGACAACGATAAAATCCACCCCATCCGCTTTATAAAGAATATTCTGGGCAGAGCAATCTCCTCCTAAAATACCATAGGTTAATTTCAGGTCGGCATCGAAGTCGTAAAAATAGGAAAAGTTAGGGTCGTCACGGTTAACCACGGTCACCTTAAGGGTATTCGGCTTTCGAAGAGAAGTAGCAAGACCTTGAAAAAGTTTACCTTTTGTTTCGCGATATTCTTGAAAATTTTGATGATAGTCAAGGTGGTCATGAGTCAAATTGGTAAAAACAACCACATCATATGGGATACCCCATATGCGATATTGACTAATTGCATGAGAAGTGGTTTCAATGATCAAATAATTACACCTTTGAGAGACGACTTTCCGAATAAAACGCTGAAGAGCGAATGGTGATAAGGTGGTCATCTTTGTTTTATTAATCCATTGTTTTGAACCAATTTGAAAATCAATTGTGGTCGCCATTCCCACTTTAAAACCAGCCTCTTCTAAAACTTTGGTAATTAAATGGCAAACGGTCGTCTTTCCATTCGTCCCAGTTACACCAATAACCTTAATCTGTCGGGCAGGGAATCTGTACAACAAACAGGCGACGACCGCTCTTATTTTGTGGACAAGGCTGAGCCAGCGCTGTGGTAAGATTTTTTTCAGTATCTTTTTGAGTTGGCTCATCTTTTTTCTCTTCGAATTTTTTCTATTATCTCAAGTAAATTATAAGAAAAAGGACGATAAACCAAATCATAAGCACCGGGAAGCTGAATCTCTTCGCCGCCGAATTTCTCCTTAAACTCCCTCAAACCTGACCAGGGATGAGTTGGCTCATAGGTTGGGGAAATTGCTCCTAAATCGTAGATTCGACAGTTTCTTTCTTTCGCTCTTTTTATCACTTCCCAATGGAGAAGATAAGAAGCCATTAGGTTACGAAGACGATTGGATGTTCCTCCATAAAGATAGGAGGCAAACTGACCAAAGAAAGTAACCAAAGCAACGGCGAGCGGGCTTTGGTTCCAGAAGGCAAAAAAGAAAGAAGCAAAATTGTGCTTAGTAAGGGTTTGGAACAAAACTTGAAAATATTGTTTCGGTCGAGTTGAAAAACGATCGCGACGAGCAGATTCTTGATAAAGACGATAAAAAGTGTCTAACATTTTTAAGTCGGTCGTCTCTTGAATGTTGACACCATTCTTTTGGGCTATTTTAATGTTGTATCTTCCTTTATGTTTCATCTGGGCGAAGAGTTCTTTCTCGCCTTTTGTTAAATCAATCCAAAGTCGTGTTTTGGGTTGCAAATCTTCAAAAGCCTTTTTAAAACCGCTCTTAACAAGTAACTTCACCGGAAAAGAAATTGGTTCTACTCTTAAAAATATCGCTCTTTCTTCTTGAGCGAGCTGCTTTATTCGGGAAAGAAGCATTCTCAACGCTTCTTGGGTTAACCCTTCTTCGTCTTTAGGGTAAATTATCGGTCCTTCTGGAATATAAAAAAAAGAACGCTTGACGAAAGGAAGAAAATAAGAAAGAACCAAAGCAGATACAACCCATTCTTTTTTTTCTCTAACAACGAGGTAAAATGGTTTCCAACCAAAATGAGCCTTGATTTCTCCCCATTGCCAAGACTGCAATAATGTGCCTTTTAGACTGACAAACCGATCCCACTCTTCTAAATCCTTATTCTCTACTTTAATCACTTCCATTTTTCCTTCTTCTGATTTACATTCTATCATGAAGGAGTATAAATGAAAATCCTAGGAATCGAGACCTCTTGTGATGAAACAGCCGCGGCTGTAGTCAAGGTTAAGGGTGACCAAAAAGATGCGGGTCTCTTGGTTTTGTCTAATATTGTTTCTTCGCAAATTCCTCTTCATAAAAAATATGGCGGGGTCTATCCGGAATTGGCGGCGCGGGCTCATCTGGAAAAAATCGTCCCAGTGATAAAAGAAGCACTTCGCCAGGCACACACATCTTTGGAGGAAATCGACCTAATTGCAGTAACCCATGGTCCGGGATTAATCGGCTCACTTTTGGTCGGTGTCAATATAGCCAAAACCATTGCCTACCTTCTCCGAAAGCCAATTGTTCCGGTCAACCATCTTGAAGGACACCTTTATTCCCCTTTTGCAAAACAAAATGAACCTCTTTCAATTTCCCCTTCTCTTTTTCCTGCCTTAGGATTGGTCGTCAGTGGTGGGCACACAGAACTTTTTCTGATCAAAGAACCTGGCAGATACCAACTACTTGGCCGCACCAGAGATGACGCTGTTGGCGAAGCCTTTGATAAAGTGGCAAAAATGGTTGGTTTGGGTTACCCTGGTGGTCCGGCGATCGAGAAAGAAGCCTTAAAAAAGGCTTATCAAAAGATTAACTTCCGTCTACCTCGACCAATGATAAAATCTCAAAGCCTTGATTTTTCCTTTGCTGGACTCAAAACAGCTGTATTGTATTCAATTCAACATTTTAGTGACGAACGTCTGAAAAAAGTTAGACCCCTCATCGCAGCCGAATTTCAACAGTCAATTGCCGAAGTACTCTCCGCCAAACTCTTAAAGGCAACTGAAAATTTTAGGGTTACAAGCATAATCTTGGGGGGAGGGGTGATTGCTAACAAAACGATTCAACAAACTCTGAAAAGGAGAATTTCCCGCCTTTTCCCCCACCTCCCCCTCTTTATTCCTGACCCCCAATTTTGCACTGATAATGCCGCGATGATTGCCATCGCCGGTTATATCCACTGGTTGAAAAAGGGCGCCTCTCAATGGTATGATGTTTTCGCCGATGCTAATGCAGAAATTGCCTAAAATTTATAATCCCAAAGAAACCGAGGAACGGATTTATCAGCTCTGGGAAAAAGGTGGTTATTTTCAACCTCAAAAACAGGGCAAAAAAACCTTCACCATTACCGCACCGCCTCCCAATGTCACCGGCTCCCTCCATATGGGTCATGCCCTCAATTGCACAATCCAAGACATTCTCATTCGTTGGAAAAGAATGCAAGGCTTTGTTACTCTTTGGGTCTTTGGAACGGACCATGCGGGGATTGCTACCCAAAATGTGGTAGAAAAAGAGCTCAAAAAAGAAGGTAAAACACGATTTGATTTGGGCAGAGAAAAATTTATTGAGCGGGTTTGGGAATGGAAAAAGAAATTTGGAAATATCATTGTGAAGCAAGTTAAAAAACTGGGCTGTTCTTGCGATTGGTCAAGAGAAAGATTTACTATGGACAAGGATTATAGCGAGGCGGTCAAGACTGCTTTTTTGCACTACTATAAAAAGGGATATCTGTATCGCGGGGAAAGAGTGATTAATTGGTGTCCTCGCTGCCAAACTGTCTTGTCAGACCTTGAACTGGAATACCAAGAAGTGCAAGGAAGTTTGTGGTTCATTCGCTATCCTCCTCATCTTGTTGTCGCCACCACCCGACCAGAAACGCTTCTTGGAGACACGGCTGTCGCGGTTCACCCTAAAGACAAGAGATATCAAAAACTGATTGGCCAAAAGGTGCAGCTACCTCTTTTAAATCGCGAAATTCCTATTATCGCTGATGAAGCAGTTGACCCCTCTTTTGGAAGCGGAGCGGTCAAAGTAACCCCGGCCCATGATCCCAGGGATTTTGAAATCGGTCTCAGGCACCAATTATCCCAAATCAAGGTTATTGATGAAAAGGGCATAATTACAAAAGAGGGTGGTATTTACCAAGGATTGGAACAAGAGACGGCCCGTCAACGAATCCTCAAAGACCTCCAAGCGAAAGGATTTTTAGAAAAGGAAGAAAAAATTACCCATCACATTCCTCATTGTTACCGCTGCCATACCAAAATTGAACAACTCTCTTCGCCGCAGTGGTTCATTAAAATGGATGAATTAAAAAAGTCTGCGATAAGGGTGGTCAATGAAGGAAAAATCAGGTTTGTTCCTGCCCGTTTTAAAAGGGTTTATCTTGACTGGATGAAAAATGTAAAAGACTGGTGCATCTCGAGGCAAATCTGGTGGGGACACCGAATACCCATCTGGGTAAAGAAGGAGGACAATCAGAAATTCTCTGTTGGTCGCGCTAAAAAAGGCTACCGACAGATTGATGATGTTTTAGATACCTGGTTTTCAAGCGCGCTTTGGCCCTTTGCTGTTTTGGGTTGGCCCCAAAAAACAAAGGACCTTAAACAGTTTTACCCCACCCAAGTTCTAACCACTGCCCGAGAAATCATTTTTCTTTGGGTGGCGCGGATGATTTTCTCCTCTTTAGAATTCACCCAAAAAATCCCTTTTGAAACGGTTTTGATTCATCCAGTGGTTTTAAGCGAATCAGGTAAACGAATGTCCAAGTCTTTGGGCACTGGCGTTGACCCAATCGCATTGATTGAAAAATATGGCGCGGACGCTACCCGGTTTGGTATCGCCTGGCAACTTACCGGACTTCAAGACCTCCGCTTTAAAGAAGATACAATTATCGCGGCGCGTAACTTTTGTAACAAAATCTGGAATGCCAGCCGATTTGTCCTTTTAAACACCGACCAAAAAACGCCTCCCCTAAAACCACCTGTGCCCAAAACTTCTTCTGACCGGAAAATCCTCCAGGCACTAAACCGAACCATCAAAGAAACAAACACCGCCTTAGAAAAATTCCAATTTGGTAGGGCGGCTCAAAGTCTTTATCATTTCTTTTGGCACCAATTCTGCGACCAATACATTGAGGCATCCAAAAAACAGCTCCAAGAGCCTTCAATAAGGGAAAATACTCAGCAAATTCTTTTATATCTTTTGGCAACCTCGCTCAAACTTCTGCATCCTTTTATTCCTTTTATCACCGAGGAAATCTGGCAAAAACTGCCAGGCATCCGAAAACCATTAATCGTTTCAGAATGGCCGTCTTTAAAAAGGAGGAGCGTTGAAAAAACTGCTTAAAGTGGCGGGGGCGGTTCTGTTTTGTCTGGTGGTCTTGGTTGGTCTTTGGTTTGTGCTCAAACCTTGGCGAATCAAAAAAGCGGACCAATATTTGCAAAAAGGCGACCTTCTAAGTTATGCCAAAGCGACTGCTCTCCTCCCTTTCTCTCCGCTTGTCCATTTGAAGTTAGGAGAAGCCTATTTAAACGCCGGGGATCTGAAAAAGGCTCAAAAAGAACTCCAAACCATTTTGGGACTCTGTCGTCGTTTTGCCTGGAAAAACAAAAATCTGGTCTCTTGCCCAGAATATAAACAGGGTTATCAACAATTGAAAAAAATCGAAATTATTCGCTCTCTTCAAAACAATGAAATCAAAAAAGCAGAAGCAGCGGCTGCCGAAGCAATTGAATTAAACCCCCAAGACAGCGAGATTCAATTTTATTTAGGCGAGATTTTCTTAAGTAAAGGGGAGATCAAAGAGGGTCTTTTGTTTTTAAATCACCCCCTCTCAAATCAAAAGCTGGAAGAGGAAAGAAAAAATCTGCTTGAGGTTTTCAAAAACGGAATTGATGTTTCCAATCCGCGTCTTTTTATTCTTTTGGGCATCTCTTTTTTAAAAAATGGTCAGCCATTTTTGGCAGTGGAAGAGTTTGAAAAGGCGATTGAGACAGACAATCAATATCGCGATGCTTGGCTGTGGTTAGGAAAGACCTACCTTTTTCTTGGCGAAAACAACAAAGCAAAAAAGGAACGGTTTTTAATGCAGGCGAAACAGTCTTTAGAAAAAGCGGCCGAGGTTGATCCGGTCTATCCGGAAACCGCTCATCTTTTGTCTCGGCTCTATCTTGACCTAAATCAAACTGATTCCGCCTCTAAGGAGAAGGAACGAATTCAACTTCTTCAGCCGGGAAAAACTGCAGATTAGACAAATCAGATAAAAGATATTATCTTTAAGGTAGGAAAAGAAGATGAACAAAAGACGGGCAATTGGGTTTTTGGTTCTCTTGGTGGTGTGTGGAGGAATTATTATCATCACCTCCTTACTGAACCACCACATTTTAATAGAACCTGCAAAAGCAGAAGATGCAGGTCTGTGTATAGGCAAATCAAAGGGGATTACGCTTAATTTAAGCCAATCCCCGAATGCAATTACTCTTACATGGACGGTACAAAATAAATTCACGCCAGGGATACGAGTCTCTTATCAGGTCTTTAGAGCAGAAGGGGATTCTGGTGGAAATTTTCAAAATTTAACGGGAAAAGAGGTTGTTCTCGGTACTGAATTAGGAGGCGATTTTACTGATAAAGAGGGGTTAACCCCGGGCAAGACATATCGTTATCAGGTCTATGGTGCTCAAGGCACAGCATTATATTGCTCTGAGGTGAAATCGATCAAATTCAATCCCGCGTCTACAACCACTCCTCGGAGCCTAACTCCTCCTCAAAATCTCCAGTACAAAGCGGATCCAGAAAATTCGAACAATGTAATTCTCAGTTGGGATCCGCCCAAAATTATTGAGGAAGGTCCTGGTGAGAAACCAACAATAAAATCAATAACATACGAGATTCAATCAACGGACTCGAGTACTGGTGCTATAAGCAAGCAATCAACCGACAAGACAACAATAACTCTTTCCCAACCACCCAATACCACTTACCAATACACAGTGACAGCAAAAGTCGATCTCGGAAACGGAAACATCCAAACAGTCTCTAGCGAGGAAATTACAGTTAACAGTACTTATGGTGGGGTGGGATCTACGGAGTGTGAAGCAAAAGCTTGTAATGGTTTGGGTTGGCTCCAAAGAACAATCTGTCAATTAGGGTGTACTGTTGTTAATATTTTTGCAAGTTTTGTTAATTGGGCGATTGGATTATTGGATAGCGTTTCTGGGGTGAGTTTTCAAAATGTGATTCTGCCTGAAAAGGTTTTTGCTCAAACCGGTCAAACGACCCAAGGCTCCCAATCTCAACCTTCTACTCAAACCACCCAAAATACCTCCTCTCAAACCTCTTCAAGATCTTCCCAAGCGCCAGAAAAACCGCCCCCACCATTGTCAAAATCTCTCTCAGATACACTGCAAGATAAAATGATAGTTGATGGTTGGCAATATGCGCTTAGCATTATTGATGTTATTGTGGTTTTTGGCATCCTTTTCATCGCTTTTGCTCATATCTTAAAACTCAACCTTGACACCTATGCTGTTAAAAAGAGTCTCCCTTGGTTGGTTATTGGATTTGTTTTGGCGCATTTTAGCCTGTTATTCTGTCGGGTGTTTGTAGATTTTGCGACACTCTTGGTTGAGTTTTTCAAAAGCAAAGCCCTCGCACAGATGGGCACTTCTGGTCTTGGCACAGGGTTAACGGCATTGATCTTTGGACCACAAACCACAGGAGCCACTTTGATCGGGGCCTTGATAGGAACTACTCTTTTCACAGGACTTTCTGGGGTTGGATGTTTATTAGTGGTGATAGTCTTGATCGGTTTGTCAATTCCAGGGCTGCTTATTTTGGCTTTGGCCTTTCTTCTTTATATTAGGATTTATATAATTTTAATTTTGACCGTGCTTTCGCCGGTTGCTTTTGTCTGTTTGGGTTTTCCGCCTATCCAAAGGTATTTTGGGATGTGGTGGTCCTGGTTTTCTAAATGGGTCTTTTTAACTCCTATAACCTACTTTATCATTGCTCTTGGGTCGGTAATCGGGCTGGCGAAGGTGGGAGAGAACTCGCCAATTCTTACAGGGTTCCAAAGATGGATGTTTGGTATTATGGTCTTAGGATTAGCTCTCTATGTGCCCCAAAAACTCGGTGGCGCAGTGATGGCTGCTTGGGGACGACTTGGTCAAAAGATAAGCGGCTTAGAAAAAGGAGGTTATGCTAGAAAACCTGCAGAGGAGTTCGTCAACAGAAAAGCGTCTTTAGCAAAAGCAAGAATAAAAACAGGGGAGGTTCCTATTTCGCCCGTGCCTGGCATCCGAGGCAGGGGGGTAGGAGGTTTCGTTTTAGATAAAACAATAGACAGGGAAGGTAAAATGAGAGAGAAAATGCGTGAAGGGATAATAAAAGCAGGTGTTTCGCTAACGGCTCAACGGTTAAAAGGGGAAATTGAAAAGATGGCTATTCAAAAAAGAGAAGAAACTGTCTTGTATAGTGCGTTCGGTGGGTTGTTTAGGAAGGTTCAACAAAAAGAAAACGAAGGCGGAAAACTGTCGGTCGAAGATAGTCGAGTTCAAAAATTGGCCCTCAATTATTTCAAGGATGAATCCTCTACCTATGAATTTACCCCTGCCAAAGTCTTGCTCGAGCAACTAACTGAAATAGATGAAAAGGGTCGTAGTCTTTTAGACAAGTATTTGGCAGGAGAGCTCTCTGGTCCTGAAATGGTAGATGCGGGGGCGAAAATTTATGCTTTGTTTGCAAAACAGTATAGTAGAAATCCGCAAGAGCGAGCAGCCGCTACCGACGCTTTTCAAGCGTTAGCTCAACGGACTACAGGGAATTTTAACAACCAAATAGAAAGTATCCCCCCGAACCGATGGACTGCCAGTCGCTTACTTGAAGCACCTGCCCGCGATCCTGGGCTGGATAGACAACTTTTGATAGAAAAGGCAATCCAATTAAACCAGGCTGTACAAGAATCCAATTCACCATTGAAAGACAAAGGACAAGCACTAACAAATTCTCAAAACCTCCAAACATTAATTTCAGCAATACACGAATTAATCCGAACAACAGGAGCAAAAATCGAGGAAGGAGCAGGATCTCCCACCGCTTCCATCGCTGACAGACTCAACTCTTTAGGAATTCAGCATCTTACAGAGCTTAAGAATCAGGCTAATAACCTAGAAAACCCGAACCAGCGCAAACGGATATACCATGACATAGAAACAAAATTAAAACTGCTTTATGATATCAACATAAACGAAAACCCTAACAACCTTGATAACCTTAGACAAACAGTCACCTCGATGAATATTACTGAGGGAGCGTTAAGAAGGATTGCTGACATTTTACCGAAACAACCAGGAACAATGGATGCGCAACTTAAAGCAACCACATCGCTCCAAATCCAAGATTTACTCAACCGAGTCATTCCAGAATTGGCTCAGTCGGTCAATGTTGCACTTGAGCGGCCAGAGATAGAACGAATCAAACGGAATCTGGCCGAAGAGATAATTGGAGAACATCAAAAGCGACAAAACCAAGAAGATTTGAATTCCTTCTTGGGTGACCTGCGGACCAATATTAATACAGTTAATGATTACAGAAAAAAGATTTTGGGAGAAATCCAACCCTCTTCCGCCCCCTCTGGTGCTGCACAGTCTACTCCGCCGCCTTCGACTGGATCCGAGGAACAATCAAAAAATTAAAGGGTTGAAGAAAGGCAAGCCGCAAGTTCCTCCGGTCCTTCTACCCCCACAGGGTCCCCCTACATCTTCTGCCGCACCCGGGGAACAATTGCAGGGTTTAATAAAAAAGAAATCCTCAAGATATTCTTAACTTTTTAGAGGTAGCGGAACCTGAACAAACCATCTTCCGGTCTCTGTCAAACTTGCGCAAGATGACTTACTCGCCCCCCCAAACTCCCTTGCCAAACCAAAAACTCTTTTGTATGATGAACTCAAAGGAGGAAAATGGCGAAAAGATATGTTGTCCCTCAGTATATCGAGATGGCGGATCAAATTATTGGACCGCTGAGCATTATTCAGTTTTTGTATCTCTTGGCTGGCGGGGTGATTTGTTATCTTGCTTGGACATTGCTTCGAGGAGCAATAGCCATTCTCATCACCTTGTTTGTTGCTCCGATTTCTGTTGGTTTAGCCCTGGTTAAAATCAACGACCAACCGCTTCCTAAAATGGCTCTGGCCGGAATACAATACCTTCTGCGACCAAAAGAATTCATCTGGAGAAAAACGGCTGAAGCAAAAGAAATTGTCATCTTTGACCGCCACCTTTTGGAACAACAAAAAAAGCCTCCTACTAAAATAGACCGAACCCACATCAAGAGCCAATTAGCCCAATTGGCTACTTTGATTGATGCTCATGGTTGGCATCATCAAACTGGTCAAGCCCACGGACCAAGCGAAGAGGCTTTTAAAATGCGCATCAAATCTCACCAGGCTGTTAAACCCCCTCACTTAGCAAAATGAGTCTTTTTTCTTCAAACCAAAAACCCTCTACCCAATCCCACCTCGAAATCGCGGAAATCCGTGATTCGATTGTCGTCACAAAAGACGGTAGCCTGAAGATGGTCTTTCTCTGCTCTGCAGTCAACTTTGATTTAAAGTCAGAAGAGGAGCAAGAAATCATTATTCACCGCTACCAAAACTTTCTCAACTCCCTCACCTTTCCTATCCAAATCCTGGTTCAATCACGACCAGTCAACTTAGGCAATTATCTCAACAAACTACGAGAGTTAACAAAAAAACAAACCAATCCCCTCTTAAAAATCCAAATGGAAGGTTACATTGTCTTCCTTCAAGAACTAATTGCCACAGCCAACATCTTGGACAAAAGATTTTATGTCGTTGTTTCTTATACCCCACCAATTATCAAAACACCTACGTTAGGCGGGGTACGTAGCTCAACCCACAAAACCTATTCAGATCAAGAGTTTGAAAATTATAAAAGACAATTACTCGAGCGAGGCAACCTCATTGCTACAGGCTTAGCTTCAGTTGGTCTCCGCTGTATCCAATTAAATACTCAGGAGTTGATTGATTTATTTTACACCACCTACAATCCGGAGTTGGCAAACACAGAAAAATTGCTCCCTGTTGAGGAATTAAATACAGAGGTGATTCAAAGAGGAGCTAAAAGCAATGTTTAATCCCAAACCGACCTCAACTTCCCAAACCTCCCCCCCTCAACCACTCACCAAAGAAGAACAGACTGCCTATCAGGCTTTTCAAAAAGGAATGGCTGGAATTTTAGATTTGATTGCGCCGGCTGCCTTTGTCCTTCGACCCTCTTACCTCCAACTTTCAGAGATGTATGTCAAAACCCTCTTTGTCTATACTTACCCACGCTATCTTTACACCAACTGGCTTTCGCCAATTATCAATTCTGATGTCACGATGGATATCTCGATGTTTGTTTACCCCCTCTCCACCAAGGAAATGATGAGCAAGTTAACCAAAAAATTGGGTGAACTGGAAGCAACCTGGTCAATGGAGCAGGAAAAGGGAAAGGTCAGAAGTCCAGAATTAGAAACCGCTATCTCAGATATCGAAGCCCTTCGCGATGTCCTGACCCGCGGCGAAGACAAACTCTTTCTTTTGGGCCTTTACTTTACGATTTATGCTCGTTCGCTGGAAGAACTGAACACAATCACCAAACAGCTAGAGTCCAACTTGGGCGGTCTCTTTTATACAAAACCGGCTGTGTTACAAATGGAGCAAGGTTTTAATTCCTGCTTGCCATTGGGCAATGACGAGTTGGCTGTTTGGCGCACACTGGATACCGGCGCTCTTTCCACCACCTTCCCCTTCACCTCAGCCACCCTCACCACCGAAGAAGGTGTGCTTTACGGCATCAATCTTTCTAACAATAGTTTGGTCATTTTCGACCGTTTCTCTTCGGAAAATGCCAACCTTACCTGTTTTGGTGAATCAGGTGTTGGTAAAAGTTTCGCCGTCAAATCAGAAGCGCTTCGCTATTTAATGTTGGGCACTGACATCATTGTGATTGATCCGGAGAACGAATACCGAGAACTCTGCGAGACAGTAGGCGGTACAGTAATTGATGTTTCCTTGAAATCGCATCAACGGATTAATCCCTTCGACTTGCCCAAACCGCAAGTTGTTGAAGAGTTATCGGGCAAGGAGATTCTGCATGAAAATATCGCCATCTTAAAAGGTCTTGTCTCTTTAATGGTCGGCGGATTAACCCCGGAAGAAGACAATCTCTTAGAAAAGGCGCTTTTTGAAACCTATGCCCTCAAAGATATTTCCACCAACATTGCCACCCACCAAAAACCTCCACCTCTTCTCTCCGACCTTTACGCTGTTCTTCAAAGCATGAAAGGAGCGGAAGGAATTGCCCGCAGGATGTCAAAATATGTTGAGGGGATTTACGCCGGACTCTTTGACCAACCAACCAATGTTAGTCTCCAGAAAGGTTTTGTTGTCTTTTCGATTAAAGACCTTGATGAGCAACTGCGACCGGTGGCAATGTACTCGATTATGCACTATATCTGGGACCGGGTCAAATCAGAACTGCGGAGACGGATTTTGATTATTGACGAAGCCTGGTGGATGATGCAGTACGAAGATTCGGCCCGCTTTTTATATTCCCTGGCCAAAAGAGGGCGGAAATATTGGCTTGGCTTGACCATTATTTCTCAAGATGTTGAGGACTTCCTTGAATCAAGGTATGGTCGGGCGTTGGTCACTAATGCAGCTCATCTTTTGTTTATGAAACATCCGCCCGCCGCGATTGAAAAATTAGGCGAGGCCTTCAAGCTGACTGAAGGAGAAAAAGAATGGTTGATTACTTGCAATATTGGGGAGGGATTATTTGTCGCTGGGCTTCATCACACCCTCATCCGGATTGTCGCTTCGGCCGGCGAGGAATTATTGATTAGCACGCGACCAGAAGAAACCCTTGCAAAAGAAAGGCCGCCTCAACAAACAGAAAAATCTCCGCAAAATAAGGAGTAAGATGGAAAAGGATAATAGTGGAACTTATATTTTGGGAAGTTGTTTGCTTGTGGGGTTAATCATTGCTTCAATCTTTGCTGGCTTAGCCGGACTGGCCCTTTTGCCTTTTTTGAGGGCGGAATGTGCCTTTGAAAAACTCTTTTTACAACCGTTTGGCAAGGGTGGGTGTTATGATGCGGGGGAATCAGGGGGGATTGCTGAAGGCGACTTTAATCTGGATGAATCATCACTACCAGTTGATACGCCGATTAACACTGAGAAAGTTGGGACAGTAAAACTTATTGGGAGGGAAAGTCAGTGCGCCGATTCAAGTTCGCACCTCAATTGCGGAGGAAGAACCATTTCCACGCGGACAATCGTGAAAGAGCCCAGTGTACCGCCCGAAATAGCAAACTATTATCCGGCAAAGCTTGATAAAAAATTTATGCTCCTCTACGACAGCAATGCTGCGACCAGAGAGGAATTACTCCGAGCAATCGCGAATATGAGACTGAAGCGGTCAAAACGGGAGGCGATGATAAAACTGGTTGACCCTGCTCTTGAGGCGGCCCAAAAATATCATTTAAATCCTGTTTATATCCTGGCGCACGCTGCCTTAGAAAGCGCTTATGGAACCTCACCAATTGCAAGGAGCAAAAATAATTATTTTGGTTATGGTGCGGTGGATTGCGCACCGGGAGATTGCGCTTGGACCTTCCCAAATCCACGAATCGGCATTCTTTCAGCGATGGCTTTAATAAAAGCACGCTACCTTACCCCTGGCGGGAAATACTATAAGGGCCCGACCTTGCAACAGATGAAGCAAAATTACGCCCGGGACCAATCTTGGGCAAAGAAGATTTCTGGAATCATGTATAAATTTTATGTAAAAATGGGCAAAAAATACCAGACCTTCTGATAACTAAAGCAAAACGCCAGAAATCAAAGAAACAACAAATGCCGGCAGAGACCGGCAAATAATAAAGAGAGGAGAAAAGGTCGATGAGAAGCTTTGCCTTAACCCTCATCAGTATTGCAAGCGTCTGTGCGCTTCTTTCTTCCTTGTTGTTTTTATCCGCTCGATACACCCCACACCAACAAAGCAAAAAGGAAGCAGAGAGCTTTGAGAATGTTGTTTTTAAAGTAGTCCAGCCCGTTGCTTCTGGAAGTAAATTGCTTTATGTGGGATACCGTTCCCCACTGACTCTTTTTAAGGTTGATTTAGATGATAATCAAGGTAGCGAAGAAGTCTTGCAAAACAAGCAATTTCCCCCAAAAAGCCAGTTTGTTACCCACCTGACTGCCTCTCCTTCGTTAAAGAAAGCGCTCATACAAGTTGAGACCGAAGGGGGTCAAAAGCGCTATTTTCTGGTTGATACCGAAATGAAAAAGCTAAAACCAATCGATTCCGCGATTGAAAGAGCGGTTTTTGTTTCTGAGGATGCTTTTGTCTATCACCGGGTAGCCGGCAAGGAAAATTACATTGGGCGAGCAAATTTAAAAGAAAAGAGCTGGCAAAAGATTCTCCCGGTCAACTCAAAGAGACTCTTTCTTTTCCTCATTAACTCCAAAAAAGTAGCCTATTCCCTTAGCCAAGAAACAGCGGAAAACACAGAAGAAGTAGGATACAACCCTCCTGAGACAACCCGGGAGTTTTTCATTTTAGATCTTGAAAATCACCAAACCAAAAAGGTAAGACTTCCTTTTGCAGTAAGCGCAGAAACAGCCGCCTGGTTCCCTGACGGAAGATACTTTATCACCGCGCTTCCTTTGGAAGAGGAGTCTGACGACCTCCAGCAATATTTGTATAAAGTTGACACGATTACAGGAAAAAAGCAAAAAATCCCTTGCGATGAAAACTCCTATCCTGATGGTATCGAGAGGCTTTCCTTGACGAATAACGGCAAAACCCTTTACTTTACCTCTTTCTTCTCTCTTTTCCGCTTATCTCTTTAGTATCCGTTCAGTATCCAAGGGGGCGAATGCCCCCTTTAACTAAAAAACAAAATCAATTAATATAAAATTAAAACAGGGCACAAGATGGAAAACACCAATTTACCCGAAGAAGAACCAATACCCACCGAAGAACCCGAGGAACCATTAGAAGCGCCTTCAGCCGAAAGGACTCCTTCAGATTTGAGCGGCTATGGCCGCCGTGCCTATGAGCTTTTAAGGAAAAGATTTGGGCCCAAAAAACCAGATGCGGCAAAAGAAGCAGGGAAAGCAGCAGAAAAAGCAGCGACCACTGCGGCGTCGAAAGCGGCTGGTTCAGCAGCTGGGGCGGCGGTTGGTTCTGCGGTACCAGTGGTGGGGACAGCAGTGGGAGCAGTGGTTGGCGCAATCACTTCCAAACTGGTTGAAAAATTTGGCCCCCGCGGGATTAAAATTTTGTTTTATATTCTTTTGGCCCTTTTTATCCTCTCTTTAACCTTTGCTCTGACGATGTGGGGGCTGGTTGGTGGCGCTCGGTTAGGCAAAAAAGGCGGGCCTTCGCCTGCTGTTGAGGAGGATGTTTTCGCTTTAAATGGGGACCTTAAATATGCGGCGAAGAGATTAGAAAAAAATCTTTCCAACACCGCAAATATGCTTAAAGCAGCGCAATCACATTTAAACGAGGGTGACGGGCGGTGGAACCAAATCAATAGTTTTTTAAAAAGAATTAATGACCTTGAGGCTTCTTCTCAAAATCTTCAAGGGGGACAGCGACAAAAAGAACTCGAAAAATTAGCCCAAGAACTTAGAGATTTCGCTATCGCTAATCCAGAATTGTTTTCTTCTTCACCAACGGAGACTAGGGCACCGCGAGCATTGGCCTATCAAGGTGGTGAAGGTGACGTTAGAGGTGTTCTTGCTATAGAACCAGGCGAGATTAGTCAACTTTGCGTCTCAAAAGCAAAAAGGAAGATGTATTTCTACGAAAAAGAAGAAAATAAAATGGTTGGTTGGATTCCGATTAACATTGGGATAGGGAGTGGTCAGGGATCTTTTGATGGGGAAGACAAAAACAAGACCGGCTCTCATGTCACTCCTGTAGGGGAATTCCACACCTTAAAAGCCCGAAGATGCAGCCCTTACTGCACTTCTCAAGGAGAGAAAAACCTGGGACCGGTGGTGATTCCTATTAAAGAACTTGAAGGGCGAGGAATTGTTATTCACGGTGGACCTCTCGGAAAAAACAACGCTCTTCGGCCTACTTATGGTTGTATCCGGGCATATGATGAACACTTGGAGCAGTTGGCAGACTATATGTCAAATAAAGATATTATCATCAAGGGTTTAAATGGCCAATGTCCCAATGAGCAATAAGCATCGAAGTCTGGCTAAAAAAATCTTCTCTTTCTGGCTTATCTTTGGTTTACTCTTTTCCGCTTCTCCTTTAAGGGTTTGGGCACAAGAACAAGAAGGAATAATACCCGAAAGCGAGATAAATGATGCAGAAAACATCTTCCAAACCTATGAAGAATCTTCTCAATCGTCCGAAACCGCTGCCGAAATAGCCACGGGCCAAACGGAATGCCCTCAAGATGACCCAAATTGTGTTAAGGTTGAAGGAGGGGAGAAATCCGAAGATAGCTCTGAATTCACCCAATCAGATGTCACTGGCTTTCAGGACTCTGTGGAGGAACTGATCTTTTGGGCCTCTATTGACCCAAGCCATCCCAAAATCCTCCTTAATGAAGCCGACATTGACGCTATCGCCAAGGGAGAAGTTGACGAAAGAGTTTTGAAAACCTTGGTTTATCTTGTCAAGCCAGCAGAACTGGGTGGGGCGGGCTTCGAGCGGTTGGAAATCAAACGGTTGGTCAAAAACTATACCACAGAGAAAAAACAAACCTCCCAAGAAACAACCTACCCCGAAGGCGAAGAACCCAATATCTCGTCCCATTATACTGGACAGGCAGTCGATATCTCAGCGATAGACACCATCCCGATGATGCGGGTGATTAAAAAGAAAACTTTGGGATTTAGTTCTCGGAAATTCATCCCCCTCCGACCCCTACCCATTCAAGTAGGTTGGCAAACAGATCAAGGGCGGCAGTTGGGCGGACCGTCCTTGGTTGGCGATTCTTATAATCAGCTCTTCAGAAATTTGCTTTTAAATAATTTCAAAGACAGTTTAGAAGAAAATTTGGATTATGAGATTCCTGAACTTCAGGGATTCACCTTAAAAGACTGGCTTACCTCAATTGGAATTGCCGCGATAACTGGCTCGTTGGGGCTTCCTTTCGAAGGAATTGTCCTAAACGAAAACGGCCAACCAGATATCCTGGCTAGTTTTATGGAAACAGGTAAAAGTGTTTTGGCAGAAAAAACCCATTTGCCTCGAGAGGCTTTTGAGGGCGCAAACTTAGAAGAGGTGGCTCGCAACGCCGCCAGAAGTTATTTAGAGCAAAAACTGGATTTAGAGCCGTATAGTCTAAAAGGTGACAGCTACGAGGAGATTTTAATTAATATAGGCAAAAGAAAGCTGGAAAAGGAGTTGGGGATAAAAAATGGGTGCTTAGATAGTGGAGACTACACGAAGGTAAAAGAATGTATTCAAAACAGTCCGGTCTGGAAAGGTAAGGGCAATAATGTAGTTCTTGATATTCTTCTTAATCTTCCGGTTGCAATTAAAACCGAGCCGAATGGCCAGGTTTCGTCAAATCAAAATTTTAATTTTGTGTTCCGCTCATTAGGCCGTAGGGTCTTATCAGACGCCTTACCGCAACTGCCTGAGACCGAATCCAAAGAAGAGCCAGACGCGACCTTCACCCAAGAAGCAACAGCTGACATTATTGATGACCTTATCCAAAATGGAGTCTTAGACACCTCTCAACCAACAGAAACATCTTCTTCTCAAACGACACCAAAGCAACCAATTCAAGAACCCCTTTTCCAAGTGGCCCGTGATATCCTTATTGGCTTGCCCGACAATAACAATGTCAAAGAGGGCCTTAAAAAAGGCAATATCTTGGATAACCTTTCCGAAAAGAAAGGTTGGCAAAACTTCCTTCTTCGTTTCGGCATTGAATTGTTAAAAAACACTCAACCCAAATCTGATCCTTTAACAGGGGTTGATGAAAAGGATTGGGGATGGATTAGGCAGGAGATTGGTAAGGTTGAAAAAGGAGAAAAAGCCGATAATTTCAATATGGATGCCTATGTCTTAGGGGTGGGAGCCAAAAAAATGGAATCAGAAATGGATTTACCTGACAATAGCCTCATCGATGAAAATGCATATCGTTCGGAAATAAAAAAGCCCAATGTTAATATCTCAACACAGCGGAACGAACTGGGTATCCCGGCTGCGGTTAATGATTTCTTTGAGAAAGTCGGTAAACAAGCAGAAGCAGAGGGGCAAAAAACAAACCAAAATCAAAACATTAGTGAGCTGGGCCAACAAATCATTCAGCAAAAAATTGTCAATTGGATGAACAAAACCCTAACCCCTTATCAACCTGTTAATGCCGATGATGTGGCGAGCTTCTTTACTGGACAAGCAAACCCTCAAAACCTAATTCTCACAATCGCCGCTAACCAAGCCCAAAAAGCCTTAGGGCTTTCCGCTACCAAAGTAGAAGAGTTAATGGCAAATCCATCATCATCAAATATCTCAAATCTTCTTTTAAACCTGATGGTCCGGAAGATCGGCAAAAACCTGGGGATAGAGATTGGAAACATTGATAATCTGGGCAATGATACGACTCTTTTACAAACCCTTGGCCGAGCGTTGGTCCGCGATGCGCTTAAAGGAGTCTATGTTAACCAGAATGGTTCAGTAATCGAGTTGGCAAGTTCTGATGACGACACACTCACCCAACATCTTCGGGATGAACAGGTCATTAACCAGCTGAAATGGCTTGCTGGAGTTTACGGAATGTCACTGCGTGAAAATTTCGCCGACAAAATCCAAACAACCAATGGACTCTTACAGTTTTACCAAGAATTAGCCATTTATGCCTTGGTTAACGGAACCGTCACTTCCCCTGACCGCTTTGCTTATATGTTGGGGATGGATACTTCCTCTGTGCTTAACCTTACACAAGGACTTTGTGGAAAGATTCTTTTTGATAAAAACTCAATCAGCGACCCCAGTAAAACGCCTTGGCTTAAGGCAAGTGGGTCTAGTTTTACCTTAAACACAAATTACACAATAGACAACCAACAAATCTGCCAAGGGGTATCGAAAGTATCAACACCATCCCCCCTCACCCAAACCTCCCTCACTCAAAGCCTTTACTCTCTTGCCGGGCGATATCTGGATAATATGTTTGGGATAGACTCTGATATAAGACAAAAGGTTGGCGTAAACACTTCTTTTTTTGCTGCATTATTGGATCCGAACACCCAAGACAAGGGTCAACTCTTGTTACACGGTGGGGCGTTGTTGTTCTTCACTAAAGTTATAGGGGCAAATATGGACACTGCGGCCTGTTTTTGGGATTTTATTAGCAATAGCCAAGATCGGCAGACGCAGACAACAAGATATGCAGCAATACAGACAATATACCAACATCCTGAGATAACCCCTGATATTTGTAGTAGTAGTAAATGTGCCACTTCTGATTGCGCTTCTAATTGCAACACGGTGAAGGGCTTGGGACCCCTCCGTCTAATCAACCAAATGGGTTTTAATGACCCCAATTCTTACATTGGTGAAGCGGATGCCTTTGCTTTCCTTTCGGGCGATATTAAGCATGGTCTCCAATATTTGGCCTTAGCGGAAACCCTTAACAAGGCGAATGAAAGTCTTGGATATACGCGGAATACGGATGATGGTTCTTTGAAACCACAAAACCCAGATAACGAGTCAGCTCTTTGTACAAAATTTAACCGGGAACAAAAAGCATTCAATCCCGGCGCGTCGGGTTGTGAAGGCCAAAATGCCCAAAAGACCATCGCTATTTCTTACGACAAGGCCCGACAAATGTGGTTTGGCAGTTTCGTTGAAACAGATGCTCCCGGTGTTTTACAACAAGTGGCTCCCTCAGACCAAGACCGTAAGGACTTAAGCTATCGAATTGCCGACGCTTTCTTAATTGGTGAAAACCCCAATATTCCCTTTGGCTTTTCAAAGGCAATGTTTGAAGGGGATGGAAAAATGAAAACAATAGCCGCTGCGTTAGTTGGAATTAATTCTCTTGCTGCAGAAATAAAAGGGGCCTTATCTACAAAGGTAAGCGGCCAGACTGCGCAGG
>Ga0315298_1000832_pt1 | contig 59117 bp, 52 predicted proteins | sample WHS_1_MG_FD_203077 | JGI IMG/M metagenome (GOLD analysis project Ga0315298, IMG submission 203077) | Extremophilic microbial mat communities from Washburn Hot Springs, YNP, Wyoming, USA - WHS_1_MG | ecosystem: Environmental > Aquatic > Thermal springs > Hot (42-90C) | place: USA: Wyoming... | reverse complement strand
TCCCTTCTGGCCAACTTTCTCTATTCTCCACCGGACCAAATCTTTCCAGTTATTCACCAGCCACTTATCCTTCGGGAAGCTTATTAAAGGCAGATAATCACCCGGCTATCTACCGCATAGAAAATGGTCAAAAACGTCTTATTCCTGATCCTTATGTTTATTCTTCTCAGTTTTCTTGGAATAAATACATTACTGTTCCCGCTCCTGTACTTACTTATTACCCAGAAGGAGAAAAGTGGCCTTTCCGTGATGGCGAATTAGTCAAAGAACAAGGTAGGCCCGAAGTTTATGTTTTCGAAAATGGCCAAAAACGTTGGATTACTGATCCTACAACGTTTAATGCTTATGGTTATTCCTGGAGCAATGTAATTATTGTTCCAGATAATGAGCTTAATCTATTTTCTCCCGGAGAAAACCTGAGTCTTTAAGTAAAGTAAATTTTTAGTCCCCCTTCGCTCTTTTAAAGGGCTATTTTATTATTGAAAACTTGACCGAAATTACTTAAAATTAACTTGTGAATCAAATATTAAACAAAGGGCTAAAATGAAAGGTGTTGTTTTGGCTGGCGGTTTAGGAACAAGGCTTTATCCTTTAACCTATGCCACCAATAAACATTTATTACCGGTTTATAACAAACCAATGATTTTTTATCCTATTTCTACTTTGGTAAAGGCCGGGATTGATAATATTTTGGTAGTTACCGGCGGCCCTCATGCGGGACATTTTTTAAGGGTTTTAAAAAATGGTAAAGAGTTAGGAGTTAAAAAATTGGAATACGCTTATCAGGAGGGCGAAGGTGGAATTGCTGATGCTTTACGGTTGGCCGAAGATTTTGCTGATGGTGGTTCGTTAACTGTTATTTTAGGAGACAATACTACTAATGCTGACATTTCCGAGGCAGTAAAAAATTTTATCGAAGGCGCTTTAATTTTTTTAAAAAAAGTTCCTGATCCGGAAAGATTCGGCGTACCTGTTTTTAAAGGGGATAAAATTATAAAAATCGAAGAAAAGCCCAAAAAACCTAAAAGCGATTTTGCTGTAACCGGACTTTATATTTACGATAACCGTGTTTTTGATTTTATTCGTAAAATCAAACCTTCAGCTCGCGGCGAATTAGAAATTACTGATGTCAATAATTTTTATATCCAAGAAGGGAAAATGCGTTGGGCTGAACTTAAGGGCTTTTGGATGGATGCGGGAAAATTTGAAACGCTTTTTAAGGTTAATGAATATTGGTACAAGAAATCAAAAAAAGAAAATGATTAAAGGCGTAAAAATTAAAAAATTAAAGATTTTTAAAGATAAGCCTGATTTAAAACAAAAAGTAAAGCCAGGAATTCTTATGGAAGTTTTAAGAAAAAGCGATGGACTTTGTTCTTCTTTTGCCCAAACTAATTTTACCATTGCTTATCCCGGGACCATTAAAGCCTTTCACTGGCACAAGAAGCAAGACGATTTATGGTTTGTGGCTTCTGGTCAAGCAGCAGTGGTTTTGTATGATCAACGCAAAAATTCACCTACTTATAATCGATTAGAAGTAATTAAAGCCGGCCAAGGTGATTATAAACTAATTTTAATTCCCGCTGGCGTAGTTCATGGTTATAAAGTATTAGGAAAGTATCCTTGTTTGCTTTTTTATCACGTAACCCGCGAATATAATCGTCGTAATCCTGATGAACAAAGAATTGATCCCTATGATAAAAAGATTAATTTTAATTGGCAAACTCTTAAAAGGAACAAACAATGAAACTTTTAGTAACTGGCGGAGTCGGCTTTATTGGCTCCAATTTTATTCATTATTGGTTAAAAAATCATCCCGAGGATGAAATTTTTAATTTAGATAAGCTCACTTATGCTGGTAATTTAGAGAATTTGAAAGATATAGAAGAAAACTCCAATTATCATTTTATTAAAGGCGATATTTTAGATGGGGCTTTAGTTAAGGATATTTTACAAAAAGAAAAAATTGAAATAATTGTCCATTTCGCTGCCGAAACTCATGTGGATCGTTCAATTTTAGGGCCTCAGGAATTTGTAAAGACCAATGTTTTGGGAACACAAGTTTTATTAGATGTAGCCAGGAAAGTCAAGATAAAGCAATTTATTCATTTTAGCACCGACGAAGTTTTTGGCTCCTTAGATTTAGAAAGCAAAGAAAAATTTAACGAAGAAAGTCCATTTCGTCCTAATAGTCCTTATGCTGCCTCTAAAGCTGGCGCAGATTGTTTGGTTCGGGCTTATTATAAAACTTATCAATTGCCGGTGAAAATTATGAATGTTTCAAATAATTTTGGACCATATCAGTTTCCTGAAAAGCTAATTCCCTTAGCTATTACCAATCTTTTAGAAGGTAAAAATGTGCCAGTTTATGGCGATGGTCGAAATGTGCGTGATTGGCTTTATGTGGAGGATACATGTCGAGCAGTTGATTTGGTTTTAAATAAAGGCAAATTTGGCGAAACGTATTGTATTGGCGGAGGTAATGAATGGCCTAATTTGGAAGTAGTTAAATTAATTATTAAAATTCTAGGGAAGGACGAGTCGAAAATAGAGTTTGTTAAAGATAGGCCCGGTCATGATCGACGTTATGCTTTGGATATACAAAAAGCGCAAAAAGAGTTAGGTTATAAACCATTATGTTCGTTTGAGGAATGTTTAGAAAAGACAGTTTTGTGGTACAAAGAAAATAAAGATTGGTGGCAAAGAGTAAAAAGTGGTGCTTATCAAGATTATTATCAAAAACAATATGGAGGAAGATAATTATGCGCATTTTTATTACTGGTGCTTCGGGTCAATTGGGTCAAGAACTACAAAAAATTTTATTAAAAGAAGAATTGTTTTTAGCCGATATTGATAATTGTGATATTACTAAAAGTCAGCAAGTTTTTACCTGTGTAAAAAATTTTAAACCAGAAGTTATTATTCATACTGCAGCTTATACCGATGTTGATGGATGTGAAGCCAATATTGATTTGGCTTTCGAGGTTAATGCTTTGGGAACAAGGAATATCATTTTAGCTGCTAACCAAGTGGGAGCCAAAGTGGTTTATATTAGTACTGATTTTGTTTTCGATGGTCGGAAGAAAACTCCCTATTTAGAGTTTGATTATCCCAATCCATTAAGTGTTTATGGGCAATCAAAATTGGCTGGCGAAGATTATGTGAAGAATTTAACTGATCGCTATTTTATTTTAAGAACTGCCTGGCTTTATAGTCCTTATGGTAAGAATTTTGTTAAAACCATGCTTACTCTGGCTGAAAAACAAAAAGAAATTAAAGTAGTTAATGATCAAGTGGGTACACCCACTTATGCGGCTGATTTAGCCCAGGTGATTAAAAAACTTATTCATACTGAGCTTTATGGCCTTTATCATGCGTCGGGCAGTGGGCAGTGCTCTTGGTATGATTTTGCTTGTGAAATTTTTAAAATAGCCGGCAAGAAAGTTAAGGTTGTTCCTATTACTAGTAAAGAACTAAATCGACCAGCCAAGCGTCCGGCCTATTCTGTTTTAAGGAATTTTTGTTTAGAAGAAGAAGGTATTTTTATGCCTTCGTGGCAAGAAAGTTTAAAGGAAAATTTGAATACAATAATTAATAAACTAAAATGACCACCGGGCGAAGACTAATTAAGAATTTTTTATCTCTTTCTGGTTCTGATGTTATTGCTCGACTTTTAGGTTCAGTTTTGACCATTTATATAGCGCGGGTTTTAGGCGCAGGCGTCTTTGGACAGCTATCCTTTGCTATAGCCTTTACTTCTTATTTTACACTCTTTTCAGATTTTGGTTTGACCACTTTAGGAGTTAGGGAGATTGCTAAAGATAAAAAAAAGACCAGTACTTTTGGCACTAATATTTTAGTTCTTCAATTATTATTAGCTTTTTTATTGATTTTGGTTCTTTCTGCTCTTTTAATTTTTTTACCTCTTTCGTTTCGTACCAAAATAATTACCTTTCTTTTTGGTTTAGGTATTATCCCGGGCGCTTTAAATATGGCTTATATCTTTCAAGCCTATGAAGAGATGGAATATATGGCTGTGGGAAAAATTATTGCCCAGATCGGCTATGTAATAGTGGGTTTTATTTTTATTTATTTATTTAAAGATATTCTGGTTTTGCCTATTGTTAGTTTAATTGCTGGTCTTATTGGTGCAGCAGTTATTTTTTATCTATTAAAGAAAAAGATTAAATTCATTTGGAGCAAGATTAGTTGGAGGCAGATAAAAAAATTAATAGAAAGGGCTTATCCTTTTTTAATTGCTGCCCTAGCTGTCCAGATTTATTACAATATGGATTCGATTATGTTGCAGTTTATGAAAGGAGAAGTAATTGTTGGTCTTTATAATGCAGCCTATAAAATAGTTTTATTAATTATTAGCATCGGTGGGTTTATTGCTGGTACTTTTTTCCCTCTCCTCTCATCTGCTTTTAAAAGGGATAAGAAATTATTTTTTAAATCGATAAATATGTGGTCGAGGATAAATGGTGCATTGATAATTCCTATAGTTGCCGGAGGAATTTTATTGGCTCGTCCAATTTTAAATCTTCTTTATGGTCAAGAATTTGTTAAAGCCACCTTTGCTTTTCAAATTCTTATTTTACTGCCCGGCATTATATTTTTAAGTAGTGTTTTAGTTAATCCTTTATTGGCCATAGGTCAAGAGAAAAAGAATACGATTGCTACTAGCATTGGGGCTTTAGTAAATATCATTGGTAATTTCCTATTAATTCCTCGTTTTAGTTTAAACGGCGCCGCTGTGGCCACTTTAATAGCAGAAGTTGTGGTATTTTCCTATCTAGCTTTTTGTTTCCATAAATATTTAAAGATCAATGTTGTATATAAAAATTATTTTTCAAAACCAGTATTAGCATCCTTAGTAATGGGCGGTGTATTATATTTAATCAGAGATCATTTGCCTGTATTATGTTCAATAATTATCGGCGGGCTTTTATACATAAGTACGATGTTTTTAATAAAAGGGGTAACTAAAAGAGATTTAAAAATTCTAAGGACTGTACAACGATGAATGGTTTTATAAATTTTAAAAATTCTATTTGTGCAGTAGTAGTGACTTATAATATTGATAAGATAATTTTTAAAACGGTTGATTCTATTAAAAACCAAGTAGGGAAAGTTTTGATTATTGATAACGGGTCACAAAGAAGAGAAACACAAGATTATTTAGAGAAAATAAAGAAAAAAGAAAAAGATAAAGTAACAATAATTTTTAATTCAGAAAATAAAGGAATTGCGGCCGCTTTAAATCAAGGGGCAAAGTATGCATTAAACCACAATTTTAAATGGTTGCTTACTTTAGACCATGACAGTGTTGCTTCCCCTAATATGGTCGAGGAATTATTAAAGGGTTATTTTTTTCTCAAAAAGTCTCAACCTAAAACTAAGGTAGGAATATTGGCTCCTATTCCCTATGACTATAATGTTAAAAAGGCATTAGTTTCTTTGAATTGGCCAGGTAATATCCACGAGGCTATTATGGTTATTACTTCTGGTAGTTTGATTAATGTCCAAATATTTAAAGAAGGAATATTTTTTAACACTGATCTTTTTATTTATTATGTTGATAATGAGTTTTGTTTACAAATTCGGCGAAAGGGATATAAAATCTTCCTTGTTAAAGAGGCTAAACTTTTACATCAAGAGGGGAAAAAGGAGATTAAAAGATTAATTTATAGAACAGTAACTTATCATGGCTATGCGCCACTCGCTAATTATTATATCTTTAGAAATGGAATTTACTTGCTCAAAAACTATTCTCCTCCGGAAAAAAAATGGATTATCCGTCGGATAATTAAGGATTTTATTAAAATACTCCTTTATGATAAACAGAGATTTAAAAGTTTAAAATTTTCTTGGAAAGGAGTTTTGGATGGTTGGCGCGGTAGGTTAGGGCAATTAAAAGAATAAAAGGAAATAAATATGATTTATATAATAATTCTTAACTATAATGGACAAAAAGATTTAAGAGAATGTTTAGATTCGATCTTTAAACAATTAAAATACCTTTCTTATAAGGTAGTGGTTGTTGATAATGCTTCAACAGACGGATCTGTGGCAATGATTAAAAATAAATTTCCACAAGTTAAATTAATTAAAAATAAAAAAAACTTAGGTTTCGCCGAAGGAAATAATGTGGGAATTAGATATGCTCTTAAACAAAAAGCTGATTATATTTTGATTTTGAATAATGATACTATAGTACACCGTGACTTTTTAACAGAATTAGTAAAGACAGCAAATGCCTTAAAAGCAGATTTAATCGGTCCGAAAATTAATTTTTATCAACCCAGCAATTTGGTGTGGGCTGCTGGGGGAAAGGTAAATATCTTTTTAGGGCAAACCAAACATTTGTTTGGAGAGAAAGACGAGCGTGACGTCCCTTTTTATCCTTTTGCTGTAGACTATCTTCCCTTCGCTGCTGCGCTAATTAAAAGGAAAGTTTTTCAAAGAATCGGTCTTTTGGATCCTGACTATTTTTTGCTTTTTGAGGATACCGATTTTTGTTACCGGGCTAAAAAGGCAGGATTTAAAATTATGGTTGCTCCTTCCAGTAAGATTTGGCATAAAGTTTCGCAAAGTTTTAACGGAATTTATTCTCCTACATATCTTTACTATTTAGTAAGGAATCGGGGATTATTTTTAAGAAAAAATGCTCCACGGTATGTTTGGTTTGTTTTTATCTGGGTTTATCTGGCTTTTATTTTTAAAAAATTAATTATTTTATGGTTAAAGAATAAACCCCAAAAGAAACTGGCATCCCTAGCAATTATTAAAGGATTTTGGGACTTTCTTTGGAATAAAAAAGGAGCAAGATGAAAAAAATTTTATTTATTTCTCCTGAAGTTCCTTGGCCACTAGATACCGGTGGCAAGATTAGAAGTTTTAATATTCTAAAGGAACTTTCTCAAAAATACGAGATTGTTTTAGTTAGTTTTGGCAAGAAAAAAAATTTGTTAGGGATTAGAAAATACATAAAGAAAGCAGTCATTATTCCTCACCACCTAAATTTGTTTAAAAAATTTTTAAATTTATTCTTCTCTATGATGAGTGAGAAACCAACGAAGGTTTTGAATTTTTATTCTCCTTTAATGAAAGAAGCGATTGACAAAACAATTAAAAAGGAAAATCCTCAAATTCTTTATTTTGAACATATTTATATGGCTTCTTATCTAAAAGATATTGGCGATAAAGAAAAATTTTTTAAAATTATCGATACACATAATGTTTATTTTCATTTTTTCACCTCATTAAGTAAAAGTCAAAACAAAATAAAAGCTTTAATTAATAGGGGGCAAATAGAAAAAATGAAGCAATATGAAGCAAAGATTTATTCCCTTTCTGACTTAGTTTTGGTTTGCTCACCAATAGAAAAACAGATACTTTTAAAAACTTGTCCTGGCTTAAAAATAGAAGTAGTGCCCAACGGAGTTGATTTAGAATTATATCAATCAGTTAGTCCTTTGTCTCATTCTAATCGAATCATCTTTATTGGATCATTCGATCACTATCCTAATGAAGAAGGAGTACTCTGGTTTGTAGAGAATGTTTTGCCTAGAATAAAAAAAAGGATTAAAAATTTTCATATTTATCTAATTGGTCGCCAACCATCGAGAAGAATAAAGGAATTAAACAAAATCTCTTCAATAAAAGTTTTGGGCTACGTAAAAGATATTAAAAGCTATCTTTTAGAAAGTAAGGTTTTTATTGTTCCTCTCTTTGCGGGCGGCGGGACAAGATTGAAAATTCTTGAAGCTATGGCAGCAAGGGTCCCTGTTATTTCTACATCTAAGGGCGCCGAAGGATTAAAGGTTAAAGATGGGCGAGACATTTTTATAGCCGACAATGCTGAGGAATTTGCTCAAAAGTTAATTCAATTATTTACCAATCAAAATCTTTCTCAAAAAATTATTCAAAATGCTTATCAGTTAGTAAAGGAGAATTACCAATGGTCGACGTGTTTAAAGCCATTAATCACAGCTATAAACCCAAAGTTTTAATTATTAGTGGTTTATTAGGCTTGATTATACTTTTAGGATTTTTGATTTCTAAAAGCCCGCTTTTAGGAATTCTTTCCCTTTTGTTTTTAATTTTTCTCTTATGGGTTTTGGTTAATTTTCATTGGGCGCTTCTGTTAATAATTTTAGTGTTAATTTTAGGACAACTGACCCGTTTTTCTTTACCTTCGGGCGGGGCAATTGTTTTAAATGATTTACTAATTCCTTTAATTTTTATAATCTGGCTTTTGATCAAATTGGCTAAAGGGACATTAATAATTTATAAAACATCTTTAAACCTGCCCTTTATTGTCTTTATAATCATTGCTTTATTTTCTCTTTTATTAAATCCGTTTAATCTTGATTTTGTTCAAATTTTATCGTCAGCAGCCTATCTTTTACGTTTTATTGCTTGTTTTCTTGTTTTTTATATGGTTTTGGATGAATCTTCCTCAACAAAAGTCTGGCAGCGATTTTGTTCTTTAGCCATCTGGGCTGGTCTTTTATTTGCTTTCTTGGGATTTTTGCAACTTGTTTTTATCCCCTCTTTTGAATTCATGACCAAATACGGCTGGGATCCTCACATCAATCGACTACTTTCTACTTTTTTCGATCCTAATTTTGCCGGAGGCTTTTTAGTTTTGGTTTGTTCTCTCGTTGTGGGGAGGATGTTTTTTGCTAAAGATAAAGCAGAAAAGGGGCTTTTATTTTATGCTTTTATTTTCTTGGTAATAGCCCTTGTCTTTACTTTTTCCCGTAGCGCTTATTTAGCTTTTTTGGTAGCCTTTTTAGTTATTGGTCTTTTAAAATCATGGCGTCTTTTGTTCATAGGATTGATAGGGGCGGTGGTTATCTTTTTTACAGTACCGCGAGTTCAAGAAAGAGTATTGGGGGCTATTTCTTTGGATATTACCGCTAAAATGCGATTAGAATCTTATAAACAGGCTTATGAAATCATTAAAGATTATCCTATAATTGGCGTGGGGTATAATACTTTAAGATTTGTAAGACCCCAATATAAACAAATAGAAGACGTTCGCCAAATGACTGCTGGCGGATTCGATTCCTCCTTTTTAACTATTTTGGCTACCACCGGAATTTTAGGCCTTTTGGCTTATTTATGGCTATGTTGGAGAATATTAAAAGAAAGTTTTTTAATTTTTTGGGGAAGAAGGTCTCCGCCTCAGTTGCGCGGTTTGTCTTTAGGGATATTTGCTGGTTTTTTAGGGCTTATTGCCCATAGTCAATTTGTTAATAGCTTACTTTATCCCCACATTATGCTTTATTTATGGTTTATCCTTGGTCTCTTGTTTTCCCAGGTTAAAAATGATAGATTATAAGAAAGTTTAATTTTAATTCAAAGGGAGGCAAAATGGAGCTTAGGGAATATTTAAAAATTTTTAAAAAGCACCTTGTTTTAATTCTGGTGATCACTTTTTTATTAACTGCAGCGGCCTTTGTTTTTACTCTTAATCAACCCATTCGCTATCAGGCTAATGGCTCATTGACTATTGTTCCTAAGTCTATTGCCGAATTGAAGAATATTTATCAATACGATGGTTATTATGCTTTACAAGCCAGCAATCTCTTTGGAACTACTATTTCTTCATGGTTAGCCAATCCCGATATAGTAACTGAAATTTACAAAAAGGCAGGCTATAGTTCAGAAGGAATGAATCCTCAATCTTTAAGTAAACTAATCAAGACCAATCAGACCCTAAATTCTTCTATGGTTACTTTTCAGTTAGTGGACGAAAACAAAGAAAAGGCAGACAAATTAGCCAAGGCGACTATAGAAGTAGTGCGAGAAAAAACCAATAAATTTAATCAAACTGCGGGTACGCGAGTCAACTTTGAAATTGTTTCCAACCCACCTTTGATTAATAAGGTAGAACCTAAAAAAGAACTCAATACAGCTATTGGTTTTTTGGCTGGTTTAATTTTAGGAATTTTTGGGGCTTTCGTTATTGAATATTTTAAAAAATAATTTTTACGACTATGCCTTTAATAAGTGTAGTGATTCCTGTTTTTAATGAACGAGAAAATATCCGCCCTCTATACCAAAAACTTAAAAAGGTTTTAGGGGGACTAAAAGATTATAAGTATGAAATTTTATTTGTTGATGATGGAAGTATTGATGGCACAGAGGAGGAAATAAAAAAAATTAAGGATTCTCAGGTTAAAGCAATTATCTTTCGTCGTAATTTTGGTAAAAGTGCGGCACTTTCAGCTGGTTTTCGTTTTGCCCGAGGTGATTTAATCTTTACTCTAGATGGAGATCTGCAAGACGAACCCGCAGAAATTCCTCATTTTTTAGAAAAAATTAAAGAAGGTTATGATTTAGTTTCAGGCTGGAAGAAAGAAAGAAAGGACCCCTTTAATAAAAGATTTTTTTCTAAAATTTTTAATAAAGTAATAAGCCATTCCTCGGGACTTAAAATTCACGATTTTAATTGCGGCTTCAAGCTTTATAAAAAAGAGTTAGTCAGAGAATTGGATATTTATGGCGAACTTCATCGTTTTATTCCTGCATTAGCACACCTTCAGGGTTATAAAGTGGGCGAAATTCCTGTTAGACATAATCCGCGAATTTACGGTCAATCTAAATATGGAGCTAAAAGGATTTTAAAAGGACTTTTTGACTTTTGGACTGTTTTATTTTTAAAGCGTTTTATGTTTTCACCAATGTATTTTTTTGGTTCGGTAGGAAGTGTTTGTTTCATTATTGGTTTGCTTATTAATATTTATTTGTCTATAGAAAAGATATTTTTCCATCAGCATTTGTCCAACAGGCCTCTTTTACTTTTGGGGATTTTGTTAATGATTTTAGGAATACAGTTTGTCTCTATTGGGTTTTTGGGCGAACTGCAGGTTTCTTTAAGTAAAAGAAAAGCACCTTATAGTATAAAAGAAATTATTCAGCATCAGCAAGATGACTCAAGGTAAAATCAAAGTTGTTTTTATTGCCCGCCATTTTCCGCCAGGCATCGGTGGAGCAGAAAAATTAAACTATGATTTGGCGCAAAAATTAAAAGAGAAAACAGACTTAGTGCTTATTGCCAATAAAGGGAATAAACTTTCTCCTCTTTTTATTTTAAGTAGTTTCTTGAGAGCCTTAAGAGTAAAAAAACCTGATTTATTCTTTTTAACTGATGCGGCTGTTTCTCCTTTAATCCTGTTTATAAAAATTTTTAAGAGAAGGCCAGTAGTAATAAAAGTTCATGGCCTAGATATTACTTTTAATAACAAAGTTTACCAATTAATTATTCCGCGGCTCGTTAATCGGGCCGATAAAGTTATCTGTATAAGCAAAGCCACTAAAAAAGAGTGTATAAAAAGGGGCATTAAGGAGAGTAAATGTAGAGTAATTAATATTGGTATTGACCCTCCTCTTTTAGATAAATTCGACAAGAGTAAATTAAAAAAAGAAATAGAGCAAAAATTTAAAATAAATTTATGCGATAAAAAAATAATCATTTCTGTAGGGGCCTTAGTAAAAAGAAAGGGCGTTTATTGGTTTATCCAAGAAGTTATTACTCGTTTGGCTCGAAGAAGAAAAGATTTTATTTACTTGATAATAGGAGATATTATTTATAAAGGTAAAAGGGATGAATTAGACTATAAGAAAGAAATTATTAAATTAATTCAAAGCAAAAATTTAACCCAAAAGGTATTTTTGTTGGGACGGATAGATAATCAAGTATTAGAAAATTTGTATAAAATAGCCGATATCTTTGTTATGCCCAATATTCCTGTTTATGGCGATATAGAAGGGTTTGGTATAGTTAATTTAGAGGCCGCTTCTTATGGTTTACCTGTGGTTGCTTCGAATTTAGAGGGAATCGCTGAAGCTATTCAAGATGGCAAAAATGGTTTTCTGGTCGAGCCCCAAAACACAGAAAGATTTATCAAAATAATTAACAATCTATTAGACGATGCTCGGTTAAGAATAGATTTTGGCCGAAAAGCAAAAAAATTTACTTTATCGCATTATGGCTGGGGAAAAATTGTTGAACAATATTTAAATTTATTTAATTCTTGTCTTAAAGGTGAAAATAATAAAACTTAGAAACAACCAATTTTTTCTTTTTCTTATTAGTCTTATTTCATTGCTGGGAGGCAGCTACTTTCTTATTCATCCTTCAATAAGAGCCCTTTTGGAAATTTCTATTAACCAACACATGATGTTGATTTTGATATTTTTGATCATAGGCGGCTTGATGATTATTTCTTATTTCGATGCTCGTAGTCGCAATAAATTATTTTGGTTATTTTTAACACAAAAAGGTATCTTGTTTTTTTTATCAGCGGGTATCCTCTTTTTAATCGCTAATTTATTTTTTGGGGCAAAAATACCTCGGCTTTTAGCTGTTTTTTTTGGTTTAACAGTCATAGCGGGTTTTGGTACTTTAACTTTGAGTTCTTTAAGAGATAAGCTTAATCAACTTGATTTGCGAACCAAGAACTTCGCTCCTTTTATTTTGTGGGGGGCAATAATAATTTTTATATTTTTTTATACCCGGCTCTGTTTTTTGCGCTTCGAGGCAGGCTTAAGCAATCTTTTTGATTTAGGCAATATGGAACAAGCAGTGTGGGGAACACTTCACGGTTATTTTTTAAGAAGTACAACAGGAGCGTTAAGCAGCCGATTAGAGGCCCACGTAGATCCTTTTTTAGCCCTTTTTGCTCCTTTCTATGCTTTATGGTCATCGCCAAAATTATTACTTTTGGTTCAGGTAATTATTGCCGGGGCCGGCGCTTTGCCTCTCTATTTAATTAGCCAAAAATTATTAAAAAGTTCCTTGGCTGGTTTAGTCTTTGCTTTTGCCTATCTAATAAGTCCTATTTTGGGAGCTGCCTTGCTTTTTGACTTCCACGCTATCACCTTGGTTTCTTCTTTCTTATTTTTCGCTCTTTATTTCTTATTAGAAAAACGCTACTTACCTTATTTTATCTTTATTCTTTTAGCCCTAACCTGCAAAGAAGAAGTCTCTCTTCTTATTTTTCTTTTAGGCATTTATGTTTATTTTAAACACAATAAAAAGATAGGTGTCTCTACTGCTTTTTTAGGCCTTTCGTGGTTTTTATTGGCTTTCTTTGTGATTATTCCTTATTTTTCAGGTCAAAAAGATAATATATTTTTAATTGAGCGTTACAGTCACTTGGGGGCTAGCCAAAAAGATATTGTTAAAGCTTTTATTAAACAGCCGGGTGTAGTGATAAAAAGCTTGTGGGACATTAATAAATTACTTTATGTTTTATATTTAATTTTATCTTTCGGCGGATTAATGCTTTTTTCGCCTTTTGTGGTTTTGGGCTGTCCATCCTTTTTGATTAATATCTTATCTAATTTTTGGTCCATGTATTCAGGCGGATATCATTATTCGGCACCCTTACTTTTTTATTTACTTATAGGGAGCATTTTTGGTTTAAAACTTTGGTTAAAACAAAGAGGGAAAAATATTTTTTATGCCCTTCTTGTATTTATTTTTTTAAGTTCTTTGTTTTATGGTTATTATTTTCGATTGTCAATTTGGGGGCCACAGCGCGAAAGATTTAATGTGGAAGCCGCCATAAATGAAAAACAAATAAAAAAAGAAGAAATTAAAAAGATTAAAGAAATGGTTCCGCCGGATGTGGCCATTTCTACTTCTGGGGCTTGTGGCGTCTTTTTTGCGGGACGAAAAAATATTTACCTTTTTCCTCGAATCGATGATGCGGCTTATATTGTTTTAGATAGACCAATTCCTTTGGATGCCTCTAATAGTTATGCGGATTATTTAAGGAAATTAAATAATCAATTATTCCAAAATAAAGATTTTGAAATTATCTTTAAGGGGAATTATTATTTAGTTGGTAAAAGGAAATAAAAATTAATATGCCTTAATTATAATTGCCTAATTATTTAAAATGCCCCGAACGGTTCGAGCGTCTAAACTTTTGGAATAAAAATTTTTGCAATTAACAAAGCTTTATTTTAAAATTATAGAAATAAAGATACCTTTCCCTTGGATAATTTTTATAGGCAAAAGATTTTAATAAATTAATTATGCTTTCCATTTCTAAATCCGAATTAAAAAATAATAAAGCTATCTTATTCTTATCTGTTTTCCTATCTATAGCGATTAATATTTTATTCCTTACCCGTTGGAGTATTTGGCTACTTTGGGAGTTATCTTTCACCAGATTACATTTAATCTTGATAGCAATTATTGTTAATCTATTTATTATTCTTTTAAGTACGATAGAGGCTAAATTGACAAAGGGAAGGTATTTAATTATTTTAAATCGAAAAGAAATATATTTAGCTATTTTTTCTTTACTATGTTTTTTCGTTGCCAAACTAGCCTTGTTGAACAAAATTAATATTATTATCGGCTTTTTCTTAAATATCTTTTTTGTGGGTTTGTTTCTGACGATTATTTTTTCATTTCTTTCTTTTTATTTTAAAAAAATAGACCTTTATTTAAAGACAAAAAGATTGCCCTATTATATTTTGTTCGGACTAATTATAAGTTTTATTATCTTTTATACTTGGCTGGCTTTTTTAAAACTCAAAGCTGGTTTTATGGGCATCTATGATTTAGGTAATATGGAGCAAGCAGTGTGGGGCACGCTTCACGGTTACTTATTACGCAATACAGCTTCTAAAGAAATGATTAATTTTTCCTATCCTACTCGCTTAGGGATTCATGCTGATTTATTTTTATTTTTAATTGTTCCTCTTTATATCTTATGGCAATCACCAAAATTATTACTTTTGGTTCAGGTAATTATTGCCGGCGCCGGCGCTTTGCCTCTTTATTTAATTAGCCAAAAATTATTAAAAAGTTCTTTAGCTGGTTTAGTTTTTGCTTTTGCCTATCTAGTAAGTCCTATTTTGGGAGCAGCCTTGCTTTTCGATTTCCATGCTTTCACTTTGGTTTCTTCTTTCTTATTTTTTGCTTTTTATTTCTTATTAGAAAAACGCTACTTACCTTATTTTATCTTTATTCTTTTAGCCCTAACCTGCAAAGAAGAAGTATCACTCCTTGTTTTCCTTTTAGGTATCTATATTTATTTGAAGCATAATAAAAAGATAGGGCTAACTACAATTTTATTAGGGTTAACCTGGTTTATTATTGTTTTCTTTATTATCATGCCTCATTTCCGGAGTGGCTCAGAATATATCTTTTTAAGCCGCTATGCTTATTTAGGTAAAGATAAGATGACGATAATTAAAAATTTAATTACTCGTCCCGGATTAATTATTTATGGATTTAAAAATATTAATAAATTAGTCTATCTTTTATATCTAATTTTGCCTTTAGCCGGATTGTGTTTGTTTTCTCCCTTTATTATTTTAGGTGCCCCCACCTTGTTTATTAATCTTTTGAGTGCTGAACAAACTATGTATTCTTGCGGCTTTCATTATTCTGCTCCTTTATTATTTTATTTACTTATTAGTAGCATTTTTGGTTTGATTTTTCTAATAAAGCGATTTAAAAAGAACGATTCTTTAATTCTGTATAAACCTTTATTAATTTTATTTATCAGTAGCCTTCTTTTTGGTGGGCAATTTCGTTTTCAAACGCACGGAATTACGAAAGATAACTTTAATCGACCGCCAAGCATTAAAAAAATTTATGCTGAAAGTTTTTCAAGGCGAGTTAAAAATAGAGAAAAAGTAGTTTCCTTGATTCCTAAAGACGCTTCTTTATCGACTTCGGTAATGTTGGGTGTCTTTTTTGCTGGACGGAGAGATTTATATATGTTTCCTTTAATCAAGGATGCTGAATTTATTGCTTTAGAAAAACCAGGAATTAATTGGATTCAGATAAGCGAAAAGGATTATAAAAAAGCCATCAATGATTTAGAGAAGAATAAAAATTACCAACTGATCTATGAAGATGATTATTATTTAGTTTTTAAAAGAAGATAAAATTATGCACATTCTAATTGATGCTCGTTTTTTGGGCACAGGAACAGGCATTGCCACTTATACAGAAAATTTAATTAAAAATTTAGCCCAAATTGATCGAAAAAATCATTATTCGATTGTTCTGACAGAGAAATATTTCGATCAGTTTAATTTTCCTCATGGTAATTTTAATTCGATCCCTGTAAAGGCAGATTATTATTCAGTGGCCGAACAGACCAAACTTTTATGGCTTTTCCAAAAAACAAAACCCGACCTGGTTCATTTTACTAATTTTAATCACCCTTTGCTTTATCGAGGAAAATGCGTTTTTACTATTCATGATTTGATTCTAAGTTTTTTCCCGCCAAGAGTAAGTGTAGTTAAAAAATTGGCTTATAAAATAACACTAAAATCGGCAATTAAAAAGGCAGATAAAATTATTGCTGTTTCTCAAAATACTAAAAAAGATTTACAAAGAATTTTCCAATTAAAAGGCAATAAAATCGAAGTAATTTATAATGGAGTAAGTAAACCTCGAAAGGATCAAAAAAATCTTAAAAGAGAAATTTTAAAAAAGAAGTATCACATCGACCAGGATTATCTATTGTATGTAGGTCGCTTTGCTCCACATAAAAACGTTCATCGTTTAATTGAGGCTTTTAATCTTTTAACAAAGAAAAATAAAATCGATTACCAACTTGTTTTGGTTGGGCCCAAGGATAAAGAGTATAGCAGATTAAAGAAGTTGGTGGATCAATATAAGTTAAACAAAAGGGTAATTTTCACTGGTGTTATTTCTAGTAAAGATTTGCCTTTATTTTATCAGAATGCTTACTTATTTATTTCCCCTTCTCTTTATGAAGGTTTTGGGTTACCTATTCTGGAGGCAATGAGTTATGGATTGCCCGTTGTTTGTTCCAATGCTTCTTCTATCCCCGAAGTAGCCGGAAATGCCGCTTTATATTTTTGTCCAAATAATATTAGAGATATTGCCAATAAAATTCAGCAGGCTTTAATCGATAATCGGTTAAGAAAAGATCTAATTAAAAAGGGACAGGTTCAATATAAAAAATTTTCCTGGCTAAAAACTGCCAAGGAGACTTTAAAAGTATACGAAAGTATATTAAAATAATTTAAAGGGGAAATCATGAAAATAATTATTATTGGGCACCAAAATCCTGATACCGATTCTGTGGTAGCTGCTCTTGCTTACACAGAGCTTAAAAATAAAATAGATTTCACCAATGAATACATATCTGCTACAGCTGGATCACTTAATAACGAAACAAAATTTGTTTTGAATTATTTTAAAATTCCCGTTCCAAAACTTGCGACTGATTTAAAAAACTGGGAGGGGAAAATTATTATTTTGGATCATACCGAACCATCTCAATTGCCCCCAGGAGTAGATACCGATAAAATTATCGAAATCTTAGACCACCATCGCTTGGGCGGATTACAAACCCCTAATCAAATTTTGGCCCGCATAGAGCCAGTAGGTTCGACCTCTACGATTGTTGCTAAAATTTTTAAAGAAAAAAAAGTTATTCCATCAAAAGAGACGGCTAGTTTATTAATCTCGGGCATAATTTCGGATACACTTTTTCTACAAAGTCCCACCACCACTGGTGACGATCGAAACGTATTAAAAGAACTAAATAAGATTGCGCAGATTGCTAACTTAGAAGATTATGCCAATCAAATGTTCGAAGCTAAGTCGGATATTACTGGTGTTCTTCTTTCCGAAATTGCCACTAAGGATTATAAAGAATTTCAATTTGGTCAAAAAAAGGTAGGTATTGGGGTTTGGGAGACTGTTAAACCTGAGAGTGTTTTAAGGGTTAAAGATCAGTTAATTGAGGAATTAAAAAGAATAAAAACCAAGGATAATCTTGATTTAATTTATTTTTTGGTAGTGGATATCTTAAAACAAAAAAGTTCGATGATTATTGTGGGGGAGGAAGAAAACGAAGTGGCAGAAAAAGTTTTTGGGGGCAAAACAAAAGATTATTTATTGAATATGGGCAATATTGTTTCACGTAAAAAAGAAATAGTTCCCCCTTTAGAAAGATTTTTAAAGTAAAATTTTAATTGACCCAAGGATTATCCTCAGCAATTTTTGGCTGGGTGTTTTTTGTATTAAGATTTGTTAAAATTTAGATGGTATGAGTAAGTTAAAAAATGATTAATACTATTTACAAACGCAAGATAATTTTTATTTTGTTGGGGTTAATTTTTGTTTTTTTCTTAACCTTTGCTTTTTATTCTTTTTCCTTTTCTCAAGAAAATAAAATTTATTATCGTGTTTATGCCGCTGATAAACTATTATCAGGCAAAAATTTCGAAGCAACAAAGGAAGTCATTGATCAACAAACTCAGAATTATCTGAATAAAAAATTAATTTTTATTTACAAAGATAAATATTTAGAAATACCCATTGCCCGATTAATTAAATATTTTGATTGTGAAAAAATGGCCAGAGCTTCCCACCAAAAAGGTCGCGAAAGTCGTTTTTTAGTTAACCAAAAAACACGTTTGGTTTTATTAATCAGGGGCGAGCATATTCCTTTAGAGTTTATTTTAAATGAAAATAGCGTAAAGGAAATAATAGAAAAATTAAAATCAGAATTAAACGTTCCTTTTCGGGAGGCCTTTGTACAAATAAAAGAAGGAAAGGTTTTGATTAGTCCGGCCTTAACGGGGGAAGTATTGGACGAAGATCTTTTATGGGCAGAGATAAAAGAGAAACTTGTCCATTGGGCTGACGGGTCGATAGATGTTCCGATGAAAAAAATTTATTCTACCGTTTCAGAAGAAGAATTGGCAAGAGTTAAAAAAGAAACAGAAGACATTTTGAGCGCTCCCTTAATTTTACAATATGGGAGCTTTACTTATCTTTTAGATAAATTTGAATTTAGCGGTTGGCTTTCATTTAAACTTAAGCCTTGGGATTGGCAAAAGTTGACAAAGGAGGAACAATTAAAACTCAATAATTATTTGATAGAAATAAGTGGGTTCGATCCTTCTTGGGGACCGAATGCCAAGATTAGAATTAGTTTGGATAAAGGAAAAATTAGAGATTATTTAAAAAACTTTGCCCAAAAGTATATTGATATAAAGCCAGTTAATGCTTTATTAGGAATAAAAGAGGGTCAGGTGGTAGTTGTTCAAAGGGAAATAAATGGTCGAAAACTTGACATTGAAGAGACAATTTCTCAGATAGAAGATGCTTTATTAAAAAATCAGTTACACAAGATTGTTCTTAAGGTGGATGAAGAATTAGCCGAGGTAAGGGCTGATAATTACCAAACATTAGGTATAAAAGCTCTTATTGGTAGTGGTTATTCTGACTTTGCTGGTTCGCCGCCAAACCGCGTTCATAATATTACTTTAGGCGCGAGCAAAGTTAATGGAGCATTGATAAAACCAGGAGAGAGTTTTTCTTTAAATCGGGCCATTGGTCCCGTGGACGCTTCTAGTGGCTTTTTGCCGGAATTAGTTATTAAAGAAAACAAGACTGTTCCAGAATATGGCGGAGGTCTTTGCCAAATTGGGACTACTTGTTTTCGGGCAGCCTTAAATTCTGGTTTACCCATTCTAGAGCGACGAAATCATGCTTATATCGTAAGTTATTATGCACCGGTAGGGACTGATGCGACCATTTATCCTCCTCATCCCGATGTTATTTTTCTTAATGATACAGAGGGGTATATTTTGATTCAAACAAGAATCGAGGGAACAAGATTGATATTTGATTTTTATGGAACTCCCACGGGCAAGTCGGTTAAATTTAATGGAATAGATAATTTAGAAAATGCTGTTGAGCGGGTTGAAAATGTTTCTCCTTACATTTATAATCAAAAGGCTGATGGTTCAGCCGAGGCAGAATTTTATCGTTTCATCTTTAAAGATAACCAATTAATTAAAACTGAAAGGTTTCATAGTGCTTATGATTCTCCTTCTAAATATCCCCATTAAGCCAGGGAGGTGATAATATGTTGTTAGACCCTACAATCTTTAAGGCTTATGATGTTCGAGGGATTTATCCTTCTTCTCTTAATGAAGATGTCGCTTATCATTTCGGTCGTGCTTTTGTTACTTTTTTAAAGGCTAAGACAGTAGTGGTAGGTTATGATGCCCGTTTATCTTCGCCAAAATTAAAGAAAGCACTAGAAAGGGGCCTTTGCGAGCAAGGGGCAAAAGTAATAGATATTGGTCTTTGTACTTCTCCTTTGCTCAATTTTACCGTAGCCTCCCATTCCGAATATAACTCGGGGATAATGATTACCGCTTCTCATAACCCTGCTTCTTATAATGGTTTTAAGACTTGTCGGTCAGACGCTTCGGCTATTGGTAGTGAAAATGGCCTTTTAGAAATTAAAGAAATTATGGTTAAACAGAATTATCCTTTGTCTTCTCCTGGCCATACAGAGAAGATTAATCCTTTGCCCTTTTACATTGATTATTTAAAAGGATTAATTGATTTTGCCCAAATTAGAGATCTAAAGGTGGTGGTTGATGTTTCTAATGGTTCGGCTGGGCAACAAGTTCAAGAAATCTTTAAAGAACTAGATTGTACCATTATTCCTCTTAATTTTAAACCCGATGGGCGGTTTCCCCATCACGAACCTGACCCCTTAAAGGAAGAAAACTTGACCCAAATCAAGGAGAAGGTGAAAAAAGAAAAAGCTGACTTGGGGATTATTTTAGACGGAGACGCGGATCGTGTTCGTTTCATCGATGAAAAAGGCAATGCTGTACCTGCTGATTTAATTACTGCCTTTTTGATAAAACGCTTTTTAAAGCAAGAAAAGAAATCTGCTGTAGTTTATGATTTAAGGTCCAGTTTAGTTGTTAAAGAGGAAATAGAAAAATATAATGGTCGGCCAGTAATTTGTCGGGTAGGCCATACCTTTATTAAACAAAAAATGCGGGAAACCAAAGCCATTTTTGGCGGCGAGGTTTCTGGGCATTATTACTTTCGAGATTTATTTTATACCGATAATGCAGATTATGCTTATCTTATTTTGATGTCTCTTCTAAAACAGACAAAGGAATCTTTTTCAGGAATAATGAGGCCATATCGACGTTATTTTCAGACAGAAGAGTTGAATTTCGAAGTAGAGGATCAAAAAAGCGTTTTAGAAAATATAGAGAATTATTATGCTCAAAAATATCCTGATTTGAAAATTTCCCAATTAGATGGTTTAAGTATTTATCTGCCAGAATTTTGGTTCAATGTGAGACCTTCTAATACTGAACCTGTTTTGCGGGTAAAATTAGAAGCCTCTACAGACAAATTGAGGGAAGAAAAAACTAAAGAATTAATAAGTTTGATTAAATAAAAATGGAAGCAAAATTTCCTTCTGATTTTTCTAAAATTAAAAACATTTTATTGGCTCTTTTTGGTTTTTTTATAATAATTGGACTCCTTTCCTTATTTTGTTTTTTGAAAATATCCACCTCCTTTTTTAATCAAAATAAAGCACTCTATACTAAAACTACAATTGTCAATAAATGGGGGAAATTACCGGTAAAGATTAATGAAGAGTCTTTAAAATTCCCCTTAGCTGTACCCAACCCGCCACGACAGTTATCTGTACCGATATTAATGTATCATTCCGTAGGACGAATCCCCCCAGAGAGCTCGAATCTCGCTAAAGAATTAACCGTTGATCCTCATTCTTTCGAAGAGCAAATGAAACATTTAAAAGAAACGGGTTACCAAACAATTTCGATGAAAGATCTGTTTAAAGCCTTATATTTTAATTATCCATTACCTCCCAAACCAGTTATTTTAACATTCGACGATGGCTACGATAATGCTTTTTATTATGTTTTGCCTATTTTAAATAAATACCATTTTAAAGGAACTTTCTTTTTAATTACTAATTTAGTCGATCAACCCGGAAGATTATCCTGGTTACAAATTCAAAGAATGTCAAAAGCGGGGATGGAATTTGGTTCGCATACCCAAAGTCATGCTGATTTAAAAAATCTCCCAGAAGAACAGATAAATAAAGAGTTAAGGGAATCTAAATTAATAATAGAGCGAAGATTAGGAGAAAGAGTTTATTTCTTTTGTTATCCTGCTGGCAGTTATAAGCCAGAAATTTTTCCTCTTTTAAAAAATCAAGGCTATCTTTTAGCCTTGACAACCAATTCGGGAACGATAGAAAACTCCGATCATCCTTATGAACTGCCTCGTATAAGAATCTCTGGGGGCATGCCCTTAGAGGAGTTTAAAAAATTATTGCCTTAATTCTTGCCGAATATTTTAGGATAAGCCATTTTCATTACTTTTTTCATCTCTAAAAGAGTTTTTTGGGCCTCTGTACGTGCTTTTTGACTTCCGGTATTTAAAATCTTTTTTAATAATTGAGGATTGTTTTGGAAAGTTTTTCTTTTTTTTCTAATAGGAGTTAAAAATTCTTCTAAAACTTCAAAGAGAAACTCTTTTACTTTTACATCGCCAATTTTTCCCTTTTGATAAAGATTAGTATATTCAGACAATTTTTTCTGATGACGGGGTTGGGCAAATGCCCGCAAATAAATAAAAACAGGATTATTCTTTGTCTCTCCAGGCTCATTGCCATGAATTCTTTTAGGATCGGTATACATAGACATCACCTGTTTTCTTACCTGAGGAGAGGAGTCGGAAAGATTGATTACATTGCCCAAGCTTTTGCTCATTTTGGCCTTGCCATCGGTACCAGGCAGAATAGGAACTTCACCAACAAGAGCTTGAGGGAGTTTGAAAATTTTTCGATAATACCGATTAAAGGTTTGAGCAACTTCCCGACAAACTTCGACATGAGAAATTTGATCTTTGCCCACGGGAACAATTTCTGCTTTCACCATTAAGATATCAGCCGCCATTAAAACAGGATAACCTAAAAGACCGAAACTAGGATTATGAATGGCTAAATCCTTGGTAATTTCTTTCAATGTGGGGACGCGTTGAAGCCGATTAACAGTAATTAAGTTACTGAAAATATTTGCTATTTCGGTTACTTCTGGAATTTGTGATTGGATATAAATATTTACTTTAGAAGGGTCGATTCCTACTGATAAATAGTCTAATACTAATTCGAAAATATTTTTTTCTAAATCAGCAGTTTTCTGGGCCCGGGTAGTGAGGGTATGAAGATCAGCAATGATAATAAAGCACTCATATTTATCTTGGAGGGAAATTCTGTTTTTTAGGCTTCCTACATAGTGCCCCAAGTGTAACTTTCCTGTAGGTCGATCCCCAGTTAAAAGTCTTTTTTTCATAAAACCTCCTAAATATTTATTTGTGTTTTAATTATTAATCAAAAATAAAGACTTGACAAGATTTTTTGATCTTTTTACAATAGAAATTGCGTTAGCAATCTCTGCTTTTGATTGCTAATAAAGGAAAACGGAAGATCATTTCGACCTTTCTCATTTTATTGGTTTGTTTATAAATTAATTAAAAGGAGGCGATTATGAAAATTAAACCATTAGGAGACAAAGTGTTACTTAAACAATTAGAATCCGAAGAAAAGACCAAGTCAGGCATTGTTCTGCCGGATACAGCTAAGGAAAAGCCCCAGCAAGGAAAAGTAATTGCTGTAGGAAGTGGCAAAATTATCGAGGGCAAGAAGGTTCCCTTGGAAGTAAAGGTGGGAGATGTTGTTCTTTATAAAAAGTATGGTCCCGATGAAGTAAAAATCGATGACGAAGAATATTTAATTCTTTCCGAAGAAGATATTTTGGCCATAATTAGTAAATAATTTAAATAATTAATAAAATTAATGAAGCAATAAGGAGGTTAAAATGGCTAAACAAATTTTGTTTGATGAGAAAGCTCGTAATAAGCTTAAAAAAGGCGTGAATATTTTAGCCAACACAGTAAAAACAACATTAGGCCCTAAGGGTCGTAATGTGGCTTTAGAGCAAAAATTTGGTACACCTAATATTACCAATGATGGAGTAACTATTGCCAAAGAGATCGAATTAGATGATCCCTTTGAAAATTTAGGAGCCCAAGCAGCCAAAGAGGCGGCTTCTAAAACCAATGATGTTGCTGGTGACGGAACAACGACGGCTACTTTACTCGCCCAAATTATAATCAACGAAGGTCTGAAAAATGTAGCCGCAGGGGCTAATCCGATGATCTTAAGACATGGTATTGAAAAAGGAGTAAAAAGGGTAGTAGAGAGGTTAAAAAAAGATTCTAAACAAGTTACTTCTAAAGAAGAAATTGCTCAAGTAGCTTCAATTTCTGCCGCTTCGAAAGAGGTGGGAAATTTGATTGCTGAGGTAATGGACATGGTGGGCAAAGATGGAGTAATTACTGTCGAAGAAGGGCAAACCATTGGTTTGGACAAAGAAGTGGTAGAAGGAATGCAATTCGATCAAGGGTATATTTCTCCTTATATGATTACTGATACAGAAAGAATGGAGGCAGTCTTAGAAAATCCTTATATTTTGATCACTGATAAGAAGATTTCGGCTATTGCCGATATCTTGCCTTTATTAGAAAAACTAACTCAAGCTGGCAAAAAAGATTTAGTAATCATCGCTGAGGACGTAGAAGGAGAAGCTTTGGCCACTTTAGTAGTTAATAAGTTACGAGGAGTTTTTAATGCCTTGGCAGTAAAAGCTCCCGGTTTTGGAGATACCCGCAAAGAGATGCTTGCTGATATTGCTATTTTAACCGGCGGGCAAGTAATTAGCGAAGAAATGGGTTTGAAATTAGAGAATACCGAAATTGATCAATTAGGGCAAGCTCGTAAGGTGGTCGCTGATAAAGAAAATACCACCATTATTGCCGGAAAAGGAAAAGAAAGTGAAATTAAATCAAGAATTGCCCAAATTAAAGGACAAATTGAAACGGCTTCTTCGGATTACGATAAAGAAAAATTACAAGAGCGCTTAGCCAAACTTTCTGGCGGAGTAGCAGTAATTAAAGTAGGAGCGGCCACAGAAGTAGAATTAAAGGAAAAGAAAGATAAACTAGATGATGCTTTAGCGGCTACTAAAGCCGCAGTAGAAGAAGGTATTGTCCCCGGTGGAGGAACAGCCTTGGTAAGGACAATTAGTGAATTAGACCAGGTAGAAGTAGAAAACGAGGATGAGAAAATTGGAATTAATATTTTAAAAAGAGCCTTAGAAGAGCCTTTGCGACAGATTGCTACCAATGCTGGGCAAGAGGGTTTAGTAGTTTTAGATCAAGTTAAGAAAGGCTTGGTCAAAAATAAGAATTTTGGTTACGATGCGCAAAAAAATGAATATGGCGATATGATGGAGAAAGGAATCGTTGATCCTACTAAGGTTACTCGTTCCGCTTTACAAAATGCTGCTTCGGTGGCTATGGCCCTTCTTACTACTGAAGCAATTGTGGCCGATATTCCAGAAAAGGAAGAAAAAGGCCCTCCAGGGCCTTCAGAAGAGGAGATGCCGGAAATGGGAATGTAATTTAACCGAGCTAATTTAGGTCGCAAAGAAAAGGGGTTTTGCCCCTTTTCTTGTCGAACCAATTAATGTTATAAAAATAATATTTTCTTTATTAATAAAGGGAAATTTATTATAATAAAAAAGCTGCTCTTTCTGGAGGCGTGCCGGAGCGGTCGAACGGGCTTGTTTGGAGAACAAGTGTAGCCGTAAGGCTACCAGAGGTTCGAATCCTCTCGCCTCCGCTTTAATAATTATCTATGGATGAATTAGAAGAAATAAAATCGAAAATTAATATTGTTGATTTTATTTCCGAATACCTTACTTTAAAAAAGGCTGGACGTAATTTTAAAGCCCTGTGTCCCTTTCATACAGAGAAAATCCCTTCTTTTATGGTTTCGCCAGAACGTCAGATTTGGCATTGTTTTGGCTGTGGCGAGGGCGGTGATATTTTTACCTTTTTAATGAAAATAGAAGGATTAGATTTTAAAGAAGCTTTAAGGATTCTAGCCCAAAGAGCCGGTGTTAAACTTAAACCTACTGCCTACAAAAGTAGCAGTAAGAAAGAAAGAATTTATCAGATGAATAAACTGGCCACGGTGTTTTACCAAAAGATTTTATTGGAAACAAAGACAGGTCATCCTGTTTTAGAGTATTTAAAAGGAAGAGAAATTCATCGTTCTACCATAGAAGAATTTTTGCTTGGTTATGCTCCTCCAAAGGAAAATTTATTGGTAAATCTTTTAATTAAAAAAGGATTTACTCGAACTGAAATTATTACCGGCGGATTAGGGATAGTGCGTCAAGGAAAATTAATCGATCTTTTTCGTCATCGAATTATTTTCCCTATAAGAAATTTACATGGAGAGGTTGTAGGGTTTACAGGTCGGGCTTTGTCTGAAGATCAAATGCCTAAATATCTTAATACCCCCCAGACATTGATTTTTAATAAGAGCGAAGTTCTTTACGATTTAAGTTTGGCTAAAGAAGAAATTCGAGAAAAAGGTTTTGTTATTTTAGTTGAAGGACAAATGGATGTTTTATCTGTATATCAAAATGGCAATAAGAATGTAATTTGTTCTTCGGGAACGGCTTTAACCGAAAGACAAATCGATCTTATTAAACGGTTTGCTTCTTGTGTGGTTTTGGCTTTTGATCGGGATACAGCGGGCGAGAAAGCGGCCAAGAGGAGTATCGATCTTTTAATCGGAAAAGGTTTAGAGGTTCAATTGATTATTATTCCTTGCGGGAAAGATCCTGACGAATGCATCCGTCAAGATTCTTACAAATGGGAAGAGGCAGTTAAAAAGCCTATTCCTATAATGGACTTTTATTTTCAAACTGCTTTTGATAAAATTAATAAGGCAAAAGAAGAACTTACCGTAAGAGATAAAAAATTAATTAGTCAAGAGCTCTTACCAGAAATAAAAAAGATACCCGATAAAATAGAACAAGCAGTTTATGTGCAGCGATTAGCTGATTGGTTAAATATCGAGGAAAAGGTTGTTGCCGATGCTTTAAATAAATTGCCCGGTGTCTTCCAAAGTAAAACAAAAGAGGCGCTTACCCAAGATTTACTTCCCCCAAGAGAAGATTTAATCGAAGAAGTCTTTTTAGGGCTAACTATCAGGTATTATGATAAGTTAAAAAGTTTTTTATTAAGAATAAATTTAAAAACCGATGATTTTGTGAATCCTGAAACGAAAAAGATTTATGAAAATTTTCAGACGTTTACCACTTTCAATGAAAAATTTAATTTAGAGAAATTTGTTCAGATACTTGCTCCCCAATTAAAAGAAAAATTGGATTTGTGCTTAATGGCTGTGGATCATTACTTTGAACATCTTGCGGATAAAGAGGTAGTTAAAGAAGCCCTTAATTTGGCCAAAAGGATTAAAAAGGACAGATTAGCGAGGGAAAAGAAAGAATTAGAAACGGTCATTCATAAAACCGAGAAGGATAAGAACAAAAAGAAGCTAAAGGAATTAATGGAAAGATTTAAAACTATTATAGAAGAAGAAAAAAAGATAATAAACCTTTAAAAATTTTAAAGATGATGAATAAGAGAAAAAAACAAAGAAAAAAAATCGTTTCCAAAAATCGTTCTCGGTCTAAAAAAGAGAGAGCGAGAAAGAAAGCTGTTCGACAAAGAACTGTTTGCGTAAGAAACAAGAAACAAAGAAAGATTCGAAAAGAAACAAAGGAAAAAGAAAAAATAATTAGCCACGAGAAGTTAAAATCGGGAAGAATGGCGGAAAAATCTTCCATTTCGATGGAGCCCGACATCGATCACGATACCAATCCGCCTGAACTGTTAGAAGAAAAATTTGCCAGCGAAGAAAAAAATGCCTTGGATGATCCTGTGAGAATGTATTTAAAAGAAATTGGCAAGGTTCCTCTTTTAACTGCAGAAGAGGAGATAGAATTGGCTAAAAAAATAGAAAAGAATGATGAAGAAGCCAAACAAAAATTAATCGAGGCAAATCTGCGTTTGGTGGTTTCTATTGCCAAGCGCTATATTGGCCGCGGCCTTTCGTTTTTGGATTTGATTCAAGAAGGTAATATTGGCTTGGTAAAGGCAGTAGAAAAATATGATTGGCGACGAGGATACAAGTTTTCTACTTATGCTACTTGGTGGATTCGCCAAGCTATTACACGGGCTATTGCTGATCAGGCCCGGACTATTAGAATTCCCGTTCATATGGTAGAGACGATCAATAAACTTATTCGTGTACAGAGGAAATTAGTACAAGAATTAGGTCGAGAGCCATTGCCAGAAGAGATTGCTTCCGAGATGCAAATGCCTGTAGATAAAATTCAACATATCTTAAAAATCTCTCAGGAACCCATTTCTCTAGAAGCGCCTGTCGGAGAAGAGGAAGATAGTCAACTGGGAGATCTTTTGCCTGACGAACAAAGCCTTTCTCCCCAAGAGGCAGCCACTCACGAACTTTTAAAAGGACAAATTCAAGAAGTTTTACATTATCTTTCTCCCCGCGAACAAAAAATTTTAAAAATGCGTTTTGGTTTAGAAGACGGAAAGTCTCATACCCTCGAAGAAGTAGGTCAAGAATTTGGAGTAACCAGAGAGCGAATTAGACAAATCGAGGCGAAGGCTTTGGTCCGTTTGAAAAAGCACAGAGAAGGTAAAAGACTAAAAGATTATTTGAAATGATAGATTAATTGTTTATTATAATTAAAGGAGCGAAATTCCGGAGTAGCTCAATGGTAGAGCGACTGGCTGTTAACCAGTGGGTTGTCGGTTCGAGTCCGACCTCCGGAGCTTTGCTCCTTTAATTATAGAGAAATTTAGGTGATATGATTGCCTATGTTAATGAGAATTAAAAGTTAGAAAGTTTATAAAGTGGAAAATGAAAAATTACCAATTGAGCTAATTACCTAATTATCTAATTGACCTAATTTCTAATTGACCTAATTGACCTAATTACCTAATTAACCTAATTGATCTAATTGATCTAAAAATGACTCAAAAAGCAAATTCCAAAAAGAAATATGATTTAGAAGAAAGGACGGCGAAGTTTGGAGAAGAAGGGAATAATTAAAAATGCAAAGTGAAAAGTGAAAAAGGAAAAATTAGATTCGCATCATTCGCATTAATTCGTATGATATTGGCATTAGGAAAATTCAAAGTGAAAAATGAAAAATGAAAAATTAAAAATTACAATGCAAAATTAAAAGTTGATAATGAATTATTAGTGGAGTTATGTTGAGGTTTAAGTAAGACGTTAAACGTAAAACCACCAATCACTGATCACCGATCACCAATCACCAATCACTGATCACCAATCACCAATCACCCATCACTGGCCAATATTGACATTGTAAAAATTAGAAGTGAAAATTAAAAATTTAAAATTCCGACGAAAATTAGGCTTATGGGTAAAACTTGTTTAAGACTCTGTTAAAAATTAGGGATTATGTGTTAGGTTATAAAGATTAGGGTACTAATAACTAATACCTGACTAACTAACAACTGGTAACTTTTTCGCTTTAAACTTTTATTTATGTCTTAAGGAAGTAATTTGTGGTATAATTTGAATAAAATTAGAGTAGGAAGAGTTTCTCCGACTCCTCGGAGAACTAACCGAAATGGCCCCTATGGGCCATAAAAACCTTGACAATAAATAAAAGTATACACGGGCCTGTAGCTCAGTGGTAGAGCACCCGGCTCAGTTCTTCCGCTGAGAGGCGGAAGAGTTTCTCTGACTCTGTCGGAGAACTAACCGGAATGGCCCTTATGGGCCATAAAAACCTTGACAATAAATAAAAGTATACACGGGCCTGTAGCTCAGTGGTAGAGCACCCGGCTCATAACCGGTTGGTCGATGGTTCAAATCCATCCAGGCCCACAAGGAAAGGTAAAAATTAAAATAAGCCTTGTTTATGAATCGTCGCAGAATAAAAATTAATTTTTTTTCTTCGCGGCTGGTTGCCATTATCGGTCTTTTTATTATTATTTATGCTTCTATTGGTTTGGCTAAAATTACGTGGCAAAATTATAAAATAAACCAAAAAATTAGTTCGCTGGAAAAGGAGTTAAAAGAGATGGAGGAGGAGAATTTTGAATTAAAGAATAAAATTCTTTATTATAGAACCAATGCCTATAAAGAAAGATTGGCTCGAGAAAAGCTTAATTTACAAAAGCCTGGAGAAATAGTTGTGGTGATTCCTGATAATCTGCCTACGACTGAGAAAAAAGAAAAAACTTCTTCAAAAGAGCCGAAAAAAGAAACGAAAAAAAACTATCAAAAATGGTGGGATTATTTCTTTGGCCCTTCAGATAATAACCAATAAGGAGGCTTTATGCACTATATAGTAATCATGGCCGGAGGAGAAGGGACGCGTTTGTGGCCTGTTTCTCGAAAAAGGAAACCTAAACAGATACAGCCTTTTCTTCATAGTAATGAGACATTATTGCAAAGAACATTTAGAAGAATTCGTCGGGGCTTTAAATTAGAACAAATCTTTATCACTACTACTAAACCGTATTATTCTTTAGTCAGAAAGCAATTACCTAATCTTTCGGCGAAAAATATTTCCGTAGAGCCGGAGAAAAAAGATACCGCTCCGGCAATTGGTCTTTTGGCTAATTACCTTTTTCAAAAAGATCCGCAAGCAATCATTACCACCGTAGGATCGGATGCTTATGTGGAGGATGAAAAAGAGTATATTAAAGTAATAAAACTGGCTGGTTCTTTAATTAAAAAATACCCTCGATCGACTATTTTAATTGGGATTAATCCCACTTATCCCGAAACAGGCTATGGTTATATTAAAATGGGTAAACCAGTAACCGAAATTAATGATCATGAAATATTCCAAGTCAAAAAGTTTATTGAAAAACCCGATTTAATAACAGCCCAAAAGTTTTTACAAAAATGGGAATATTTATGGAACCCCGCTTTATTTACTTGGCGCGTAGATAATCTTTTAGATCTTTATAAAGAATATCTACCTCGGGTTTATAATATTCTATTAAAAATTAGAAAATATCTGGGAACGATTCAAGAAAAGACAATTATTGAAAAAGAATATAAAAAGATGCCTAAGATGGCTATTGAATACGCCATTTTAGAAAAGGAGAAAAACCTTTTAGTTATTCCCGCTGATTTTGGTTGGTCGGATATTGGCCATTGGCGGGCCATTAGAGATATTTTAATTAAAAAGACTAAAGCAAAAAATATCATTAAAGGCGAACATATAGGCGTAGAAACAGAAAATAGTTTAATTTATTCGTTGTCTAATCGGATGATTGCGACAGCCGGCATTAAGGATATGATTATTGTCGACACACCCGATGCTTTACTCATTTGCTCTAAAGACAAAGCCCACGAAGTAAAAAAGATTATTGAAAAATTAGAGAAAGAAGGCAAGGACCATTTGCTTTAAAACAATTGATTTTCTTAAAAAGGTTTAGTAAAATTTTAATATTGGAATAATCCCTTGGGTCATTAAGAGTCGATTAGAAGATTAACCTTTCATCGCGGGGTGGAGCGAAAGTTCCTCGCCAGGCCCAGTTCCTGAAGCTGAAAGCTGAAGGAGTCTCCGAAGGAGTTAACCTGGAATGACCCGTAAGGGTCATTAAGAGTCGACCAAAAGATTAACCTTTCATCGCGGGGTGGAGCGAAAGTTCCTCGCCAGGCCCAGTTCCTGAAGCTGAAAGCTGAAGGAGTCTCCGAAGGAGTTAACCTGGAATGACCCGTAAGGGTCATTAAGAGTCGATTAGAAGATTAACTTTCATCGCGGGGTGGAGCAGTAGTAGCTCGCCAGGCCCATAACCTGGAGGTCGCAGGTGCAAATCCTGCCCCCGCAACCATGGCTGCGTAGCTCAGTGGTAGAGCGGGGCTCTCATAAGGCCTATGTCGTAGGTTCAAATCCTACCGCAGCCACCTAAAAGCCTTTTAGGCTTTTTTATTAAAGATAAGCTGTGTTAGAATTGAATTATGGAATTGATCCATAAGGCAGAAAAGACCATTAAAGAGAATAAACTTATTCAAAAGGGGGACAGAATTATTATTGGCCTCTCCGGGGGGCCTGATTCCGTTTTTTTAACCCATTTGCTTAAAAAGTGGCAGAGCAAATATAGATTAAAGATTTTACTGGTGCATGTTAATCATGGTTTAAGGGAAAAGGAATCTTTAAAGGATCAAGTTTTCGTGGAAAATTTAGCTAAAAAGTTTAATCTTCCTTTAATTGTTCGTCGGATCAAGGTAAAAGATTATCAAAAAAAGGAAAAACTTTCTTTAGAAGAGGCAGCGCGCAATTTACGTTATCGAATCTTTGCTCAAATTTGTCGGGCAGAGCAAATTAAAAAGGTCTTTTTGGCCCATACTGCTTCTGATCAAATGGAAACTATTTTGATGAATTTTATTCGTGGCACAAGCCTTAAGGGACTTTGTGGGATGAATTATTCCACCGAATTTAAAATTAAGATTAGTAAAGAAGAAATTGTTATTTTAGTGGCACGGCCCCTTCTTGATTGCTTTAAGGAAGAAATTTTAGATTATTTAAGAAGTCACAAAATTAATTTTTGTTTAGATCGAACCAACCAAGATATAAATTTTACTCGCAATTTTATTCGTCACCGTATTATTCCTTGTTTAAAGAAGATTAATCCTTCTTTAGAAAGTTCTCTTATTAAAAACGCTTATCTTTTTCGTTTATTAAATCAAGAGATAGAAAAAAAATTAATTCGCTTAAGGAAAAGTTTATCGGTAAAAAAAGATAGAATTGAGATCAATTTTAAAAAATGGTCAAGGCTAAATGATTTTTATCAAAGAGAATTATTGTGGTTTTTAATCGATCAAAATTTTTCTGCCAAAGGTATCGGGTTTGTTCATTTAGAAGAAGTGGTTTCTTTGTTGCGGCAATCAAGGGTAGGTAGTTATAAGGTCTTGCCGGGCGGTTTGATTGTTTATAAAGATTATGATAAAATAATAATAACTAATAAAGATTTTTTTGCTCGTAGAAAAATTAAAAAGAAGAAAGTAATTATTCCTGGAGAGACATCGATTTCTGAAGTAGAGGGGCGATTGATAACCCACTTAGTGAAGATTAAGCCTAAAAAGGATATTTCTCAGATATTAGTTGATTATGATAAAGTAGAGCCACCTTTATATATTCGGAGCCGAAAGAAAGGCGATTATTTTTATCCAGTTGGTTTAAAGCACAAGAAAAAAATTCAAGATTTTTTTGTCGATAAGAAAATTTCTTCTTTCTTAAGAGATTCATTTCCGCTTCTGGTTAATAGAAGGGATGAGATTATTTGGATTTGTGGTTTAGCCCAAGATGAAAGATTTATTCCTCATCGAAATAGCCAAAATATTTTAGTTGTTGAATATAAAAACAAATAAGGAGGGATTAATGAATAAAAGCAATAAATACAAGGTGATTCTTTATATCTTTTTAATTTTTTTTATTGGATTGGCTATCTATTCTTTATTTTTGCCGACCGATTATGGTATAGAAAAAGTTCCTATATCGCAGGTGGCCGAACAGGCGAAGAATAAACAAGTGGACAAGATTGTCATTGAGGGTAACGAGCTAAAAGTTTATTTAAAAGATGGGAAGAAAGAAATTACTTATAAGGAACCAGAGGCCAAACTTGCCGATTACGGGATTACTTCTGATAAGGTTAATATTGAAGCCAAAGAAAAAACAGATTCCTCTACTTGGGTTAATCTCATTGCTTCTTTTTTGCCCGTTCTTTTAATTATTGGTTTCTTTTATTTTATGATGCGTCAAGCACAAGGGGGCGCTTCGCAGGCATTTTCTTTCGGTCGTAGTCGTCCTCGTTTAATTAGTGGAGAGCGACAAAAAGTAACTTTTTCTGATGTGGCTAATTTAGAAGAAGCCAAACAAGAACTAGTAGAGGTAGTAGAATTTTTACGCCATCCCAAGAAATTTCTTTCTCTTGGCGCGCAAATTCCTAAGGGAGTGCTTTTGATGGGACCACCCGGGTCAGGAAAGACACTTTTGGCCAAGGCTGTAGCCGGGGAAGCAGGTGTGCCCTTTTTTAGTATTTCTGGTTCAGAATTTGTGGAGATGTTTGTGGGAGTAGGCGCTTCTCGTGTGCGTGATCTTTTTGATAAGGCCAAGAAAAATTCTCCTTGTATTATTTTTATTGACGAGATCGATGCGGTAGGTCGACAAAGAGGAGCTGGTTTGGGTGGGAGCCACGATGAACGGGAGCAAACCCTTAATCAAATTTTGGTAGAAATGGATGGGATTGAGACAGATGTTAATGTAATTGTTATGGCTGCTACCAATAGGCCAGATATTTTAGATCCTGCTCTTTTGCGTCCTGGCCGTTTTGATCGACGAATAATTTTGGACATGCCTGATATTAAGGCACGGAAAGAGATCATTAAGATTCATCTTCGTAATAAGCCAGTGGATTCTTCTGTTGACCTGGATAAAATTGCCCAAATCACTTCAGGTTTTTCCGGAGCAGATATTAAAAACTTAACCAACGAAGCAGCTATTTTGACGGCGCGTCGCAACAAGAAGGTAATCGGAATGTCTGAATTTGAGGAAGCTATTGAAAAGGTTCTTTTGGGTCCGGAGAGAAAAAGTCGGGTACTTTCCAAAAGAGAAAAGCGCTTAGTGGCTTACCATGAATCAGGGCATGCATTGGTTGCTTCCTTTTTGCCCTATGCAGATCCAGTTCATAAAATTTCTGTGGTTTCGAGAGGAATCGCTGGGGGGTATACCTTAATGATGCCGGAAGAAGACCGTCATATCCATAGCTTTGCCGAATTTCAAGATAAATTGGCCAGTATGTTGGGTGGCCGGGTAGCCGAGGAGATTATTTTTCATGAAGTTACTACTGGTGCCGAGAATGATTTACGGGAGGCTACGCGTCTGGCTCGGAAAATGGTCACTGAATACGGGATGAGCAAAAAATTAGGCCCTCGTACTTTTGGCGAGAAAGAAGAACTCGTTTTTTTGGGCCGAGAATTAGGAGAGCATAAAAATTATAGCGAAGAAATTGCTTTTAAGATTGACGAAGAAGTGCAAGAGATTATCAAGGCGGCTCACGAGAAAGCCTATAAAATTTTATCCCAACATAAAAAGAAACTAATTGAGTTGGCTGAAGAACTAATAAAAAAAGAAACTATCGAAGGCAAAGAATTAAAAAAATTGTTACCACAAGTAAAAAGAAATAATCAATGATAAAATTAAAAGATAAAAAGATTATAGAAATCCTTTGGTTGTCTCGAGGGGGACAAGGAGCTAAGACCGCTGCTTTACTTTTTGGCCAAGCAGCCTTAGCCCAAGGCTATTATGTTCAAGTTTTCCCCGAGTATGGACCAGAAAGATCAGGTGCCCCGATGAGGGTTTACACTAGAATTAGTGATCGATTTATTCGCTTTCGTACACCAATTAAAAAACCAGATATTATTATTGTTTTAGATACCACTTTACTTAAAGGTCAGGTTTCAGATTTATTCAATTTGCCAGCGACCTTTTTGATAAATTCTGCTCAAGATTCCAGTTTACTAAAAAAAGAACAAGGAATCAAAGGTCAAGTTTCAACTTTAGATGCTTCAAAAATTGCTTTAAGATATTTAGGTAAGCCTATTCCCAGTATAGTTATGCTTGGCGCTTTAATGGGACTACTTAATTTCTATTTTAAAAAAGTAAAACCAGAATTGGAAAATAGATTAGCGGAAAAGATTGGGACAGGTTTAGTTCCAAGTAATATTAAAGCAATTTATCATAGTTATAAAATAATAACCAAGGAGGGTTAATATGTCTGAGCGAGATATAGGTGGATTACCACCAATTGATGGTCGTAAACAAGAAATAATCAAAGTGTTTCAAGAGATGCAAATTGAAGTTGAAGAAGATGGAGAAACTAAAATTATTAATTTTAGTCCTCAAGAAATAGAAGAAATTGTTTCTTTCGAAACGATTCTTGGGTATAAACCAGAAACAATCAGAGAAATTGTTCCGGAAAGGTTTAAACAAAATTTAGAAAATCTTGATATTAAAGCTGAAGACTGGAAAAAGACTGCTTTAAAACAACCTCAGCTTTTTTATCAGTCACCAGAAACCATTAATAAAAATATTGAAGAGGCAGCTCGTCGTTTAGATTTAGACAAAGAAACCTATACTAAGGCTGCTTTAAAACACCCTTTGCTTTTTACTCAGTCACCAGAAACCATTAATAAAAATATTGAAGAAGCAGCCGAACTTTTAAGTTTAGACAAAGAAGCCTACACTCAGGTCGCTCTAAAACAACCTTCGCTTTTTGCTCAGTCACCAGAAACCATTAATAAAAATATTGAAGAAGCAGCTCGTCGTTTAAGTTTAGACAAAAAAGCCTACACTCAGGTCGCTTTAAAACAACCTCCGCTTTTTAGTCTGTCACCAGAAATCATTAAGCAAAATTTTAATGCCCTTTGTGACTTTCTTTTCAATAAAGATAAAGAGAATTAACCCGAGAAGCAATTATAAAAAACCCAATTTTGCTTACTTACTCCCAAGAAAGAGATTTCCAACACTATTTAGCCCGGGAAATAACTGGTAAACAAAAAACTGATCTAGCAGAAAACCCAATTAAAATTATAAAGCAACATTTCAAAAAACAAGGTATACCAGGAATGACCAAAGAAGGAATGGATTTGTTGGAAAGAGCCTTGAAAAGATTTGAGGCCATGGAGAAAAAGGAACGAAGAGAAGGAAAAAAGAAGAAATAATTCATCAAATTTAATTAAATTAATGGAGTGATAGAGAGCAAATGAAGAAAGAAATTTTAAAAGGTCCACCTCCACACCAAAAATTTTGGTGTGGAGGTAAAAAAGAAAAGTGGCAAGATTTGCCTTGTGGTGGCGTTATCGACGAACCGGCTACTTCTTTATATAACCTTACTGGTGATTGGCGTTTAGGATTAAGACCAGAATGGGATGAGCAGAAATGCATCCAATGCGGTTTATGTTGGGTTAATTGTCCAGATAATGCTATTGGAACCAAAAATGGAAAAAGAATAAAGACGGATTTAAATTATTGCAAAGGTTGCGGGATTTGTGCTCAAATTTGTCCAGTAAAAGCCATAAAAATGGTTAAGGAAAAAATGAGCGAATAAATAACAAAATATTATAGCGAATGTAGGAATTGTTTAATTGTAAGATCGAAAAGAAAATGGTTACTGGAAATTTGAAAATAGTAATGATTTTAGGAAAGAGATTAATTTTAACATCTAAAATATGTCGAAAGATTTAAAAAACCTTATAGTTAAAACGGGTAACGAGGCAATAGCGTTAGCTATGAAGCAGATTAATCCTGATGTGGTGGCCGCCTATCCAATTACGCCAGCCACAGAGATTATGCAAATTTTTTCTCAATATGTGGCTGACGGAGAGGTGACCACGGAATTTATTCCCGTGGAATCGGAGCATTCGGCTATGTCAGCCTGCGTGGGGGCTGCTGCTTGTGGGGCAAGAACTATGACCGCTACCTCTTCGCAGGGCTTAGCCCTAATGTACGAAGTTTTGAATATTGCCTCAGGTCTGCGTTTACCAATTGTTATGGCGGTGGCCAATCGGGCTTTATCTGCTCCCATTAATATACACGGCGATCAATCAGATACGATGGGTGTACGCGACTGTGGTTGGATTCAGCTTTATTCTGAAACAGTCCAAGAGGTTTATGATAACTTTATTACGGCCGTAAAAATTGCTGAAGCTTGTTTTTTGCCGGTGATGGTAACAATGGACGGATTTATTCTTACTCATTGTTTAGAACCTTTTAAAATGGAAGAGACCAAAAAGATTAGACAATTTTTAGGGCAACCGAAATCTCTTTATTCTTTGTTAAACCAAAAGATTACTGTGGGCGCCATTGATTTCCAAGATTATTATTTTGAACACAAAAGACAAGAAGCAGAGGCTATGAAGGAAGCCAAAGGAATTATCCAAAGAGTTGATAAGGATTTTCAAAAAAATTTCGGCCGACGTTATGATTTATTTGAACAGTATCAATTAGCCGATGCGGAAATTGTCATAATAGTGGCTGGTTCTACAGCAGGTATAGTTAAAGAAGTAATTGATGATTTAAGGAGGAAGGATAAAAAAGTGGGCCTTTTAAAAATAAGAGTTTTTCGACCCTGGCCCTATAATGAGCTAAGAAAGGTTTTGAAGGAGAAAAAGGTAATTGCTGTTTTAGATAAAGCTGATAGTTATAATTCATTTTCTGGGCCAATAGGTTCGGAAATAAGAACGGCTTTATATAATAATTGTCGAGCTAAAATTGTTAACTATATTTATGGCTTAGGGGGAAGGGATATTACTTTCGATGATATAAGTTTTGTTTTTAATGATCTTTTTAAAATTATCCAATATAACAAACAAACTTTTGAAATAAAATATTTAGGAGTACGTTGATGGCTAATTTAAGAGATTTATCTAAAAGAAAAGCCAAATTTGTTTCAGGCCACCGGGCTTGTGCAGGTTGCGGTGCAGCAATTTGTGCGCGACAAATAATGCTGGCTTGTCCTGAAAATATAGTAGTCGGACTTGCTACTGGTTGTTTGGAAGTTTTTTCTACTCTTTTCCCTTATACTTCTTGGAATTGTCCTGTTATCCATAATGCTTTTGAAAATGTAGCCGCCACCATGTCTGGCGTAGAAAGAGCTTATAAGGCTTTAAAGAAACAGGGAAGGATAAAAAAAGAAATGAAGTTTTTAGCCATAGCCGGTGATGGAGGTACTTACGATATTGGTCTGCAATCTTTGTCCGGCATGTTAGAACGCGGCCATGATATTTTATATATTTGTTACGATAACGAGGCTTATTCTAATACCGGATTTCAACGTTCATCAGCTACGCCAACTTGCGCAGAAACAACCACTGAACCTTGGGGCAAGGCAAGGAGAGGGAAGATGGTTAATCGGAAAGATCTTACAGAAATTGTGGCAGCTCACCGTATTCCCTACGTAGCTCAAACTGCTGTTGGTTTCCATACAGATTTAATGACCAAGGTTGAAAAGGCCTTAAAAATAAGAGGGCCCAAGTTTATTAATATTTTATCTCCTTGTGTTTTAGGTTGGGGAGTAAAGCCGAGTGATACGATAAAAGTAGGCCGTCTGGCTGTAGAGAGCAAATTTTGGCCTCTTTATGAAATAGAAAACGGCGTTTACAAAATTAATCATCTCCCGGCAAAAAAGGTTCCTTTAAAAGAATTTTTCCAATTACAACAAAGATTTAGTCATCTTTTAGAACCCGAAAATAAAGATCTTTTAAAGCGATGGGAAGAAGGAATAGAAAGAAATTGGCAAAATTTGTTAAAAAAGGTAAAATGTAGTTGAGTAAATTAAAAGCCTATGAGTTTTCGTAATTCTACGGTGATCGATATTTCTACCAGAACCATTTTAAAAATATTGGGAATTTTTTTAATTCTCATCCTTATTTATCTTATTCGTAAGGCGATTTTAATCTTTGTTATTGCTTTACTTTTATCGTCAATTATTGCGCCGGCAGTAGATTATCTAAAAAGAAAAAAAATTCCTCGCTCTATAGGAGTGATTTTACTTTATCTACCTTTTCTTTTCTTACTCGGATTGGTAATCTATTTGATCATTCCTATTATTAGTGTTCAAATTCCCAATCTTACGAGTCGTTTGGGCCTACTTTTTAATGAAGTAGTTAATAATTGGTTGGTGCGTTTAGGTTTCCAAAGTCAAAACCTAACTACTTACATCGATAAGGCCTTGACTAATTTGAGTAGTCAAATTACTACTATCACCCAAAACATTTATAATCTTACCTTAAGGGTGATTGGGGGCATTGCCACTACCATTTTGATTTTAATTTTGGCTTTTTATTTAACGATCGAAGAAGATGTCTTTAAAAAGTTGATTAATTTATTCCTTCCTCCTTCTCGCCGGGAATATTTTATTAAGGTAGTGTATAAAACGCAAAGGAAAATGGGACGCTGGTTGGGCGGCCAATTTATGATGTGTTTTATTGTTTTCCTTCTTTCTTTTATACTCTTTTTGCTCTTTGGATTAGAAAATGCTTTAACCCTAGCTTTAATTATTGGTATTTTAGAAATTATTCCTTATTTTGGACCACTGTTAGGCGGCACAATCGCGGCTTTGGTGGGTTTTAGCCAATCATTTTGGCTGGGAATTATTGTTATTGGTTTGGTAATTTTTATTCAACAATTAGAAAATCATATCTTGGCGCCCAATATCATTGGAAAGGTAACTGGCCTTTCACCGGTAGTTATTATATTATCTTTATTGGTGGGAGTAGAACTTTTTGGTTTTGTGGGATTGATTATCGCTGTGCCTATTACTATGACCATCCAGGTGGTTTTACAAGAGTTATTCAAGGTGACCGATCAGGGCAAGGTAGCTTATAAAGGTCGCAGTTTTTCTCCTAAATAAGGAGGAAAGATGGAAATTTCTTGGTTAGGACAGAGTTGTTTTCAAATAAAGGGGGAAAAGGTGACCATTGTCACCGATCCTTTTGATCCGTCTATTGGTTTAAAGTTGCCCAAGAAACTGGAGGCGAATATTGTTACTGTCTCACACAATCACTTTGATCATAACAATATTAAAGCAGTTTCAGGAAACCCCTTTGTGATCGACGGGCCCGGTGAATATGAGGTAGCCGGAATAAATATTTACGGCATAAAAAGTTTTCATGACGAGCAAAACGGAGCCTTAAGGGGGCCTAACACTATCTATTTAATAGAGGCAGAGGATTTAAAGATTTGTCATTTAGGAGATTTAGGCCATCTCTTACCCGACGAAACAGTAGAAGAGTTGGAGGATGTGGATATTTTAATGGTGCCCTGTGGCGGCATTTATACCATCGATGCAGAAGCTGCTCAAAAAGTTATCAATCAGATAGATCCTCGGATAATTATTCCCATGCATTATAAAATCGAAGGATTAAATATTAATCTTGATCCATTGGATAAATTTTGTCACGAACTGGGAATTTGTAAAAAACCCCAAGACAAATTGGTAATAAAAAAATCTCGTTTACCTGCCGAAGAGTCAGAAGTGATTATTCTTAATAAAAAATAAATGTGGCCGAAATTTGTTGATTATTTAAACCAAAATCTCTTTTTATTAGTCCGGGTAGGGCTTATTTTTATTGGTACACTACTTTTGGCTAAGATTGTTTCTGTATTGATTGTCGGGAATATGCGTTTGATTTCTAAAAAACTGGGCAGAAGGTTAACCATAAAACATATTACCCGGATCAAATTAATTAAGAGATTATTAATTGGTTTAATTTATTTTATTGGAATAGCGGCTATTTTGTACCAATTTGAATCAGCCAGAAGATTGGGAGCAATGATGTTTGCTTCAGCCAGTATTCTGGGAATCATCGTGGCTATTGCTGCCCAAACTAGTTTGGCTAATATCTTTGGTGGAATTTTAATTTCTTTAATCCAACCAATTCGTTTAGGTGATTTTATAGAAATAGAGGGGCAAAAAGGGACAGTAGAGGAGATTACTTTGACTTCTGTTTATATTAAAACTTTGGATAATCGTCGATTAATTATTCCCAATAAAAAAATTATCGACAGTCCTATTATTAATTATTCTATTATCAGTCCAGAAATATTAATCCAGATAGAATTAACCTTAAAGAATCCTTTCGACTTCGATCATTGGCGACCGTTGATTATTAAAAGGGTGAAAAGGAATAAATATTTAGTACCCGAAAAAGAACCAGAAATTTATCTTGTTGATTTTGATTCAGAAAAAATAAAAATAGCCATTTTGGCTTGGATAGTTAATCCTCAAAAGATAGAAGAGGTAATTTCACAAATAAAAGAAGATGTGTATAAATTTTTTAAAAAGGAAAAGTTACTTTAATTATTTGGCCTGAGCCTTGATACATTTAGTACACAACCGCACTTTTTTCCTTTGTCCTTTAATAATCAAAGTATAGGGCTGCAAGTTGGTTCGCCATTTCCTTTTGGTTTTTCGGTGGGAGTGACTAACATTATGACCACTTACCGTTTTTTTGCCACACAAGAAGCATACTCGGCTCATACATTTCCCCTTTGGTTGTTTTAATAAAGTCATTAATCAATTATAATTAATTATACTTAAGTGTCAATAATAAAAATTTAATTCTTATCCTTATGCTTTTAGGTCTTTTGGCTAATCCTTTATTATTCATTGCTTTTATTATCGCCTTACTTTTAGCCATTACTGTTCATGAATTTTCCCATGCCTGGATGGCTGATTTTTTAGGGGATCCTACGCCGCGTTTAGCTGGCAGATTAAGTTTAAACCCATTTGTTCACCTTGATCCCTTAGGAACGATTATGCTTTTTTTGGTGGGTTTTGGCTGGGGGAAGCCTGTACCCTTTAACCCATTTCTTTTACGTCGAGGAGGCAAAGCAGCACCCTTTTTGATTGCTTTGGCTGGACCTGCGGCTAATTTTCTCTTAGCCTTATTTTTTTCCTTATCTTATAAATTACTCTATTCTTCTTTGGGTAATGTGGCTTTTCTCACGGTGATTTATGTAATTATTGAGATTAATACTATTTTAATGATTTTTAATCTTTTACCTATTCCTCCCTTGGATGGCTCAAAGATTTTTTATCTTTTTCCCGGGGTCACCGCCGAATCTATAAGGACATTTGAGTATTTGGGCATTTTTATACTATTTGCTTTTATCCTTTTGGGGGGTGTGCGTTTAATTATTCCTCTAATTAATTTCTTTTTACAAGGAGTTTTTAAATTGCCGCCAGCCGGTTTTTAAGGTTCAAAAGTTATCCACTTGCATTTTAAAAGTTTATTGATTACAATAAAATTGTCCCGTTATGCTCTTTCCTTTAAAAGCTCGTTTTCGACCCAACACCTTTTTATATTGGGAATCCAACATTGCTTTAAGCCGTGGTTTAAAGTTGAGGATACCCACCTGGTTTTCCAGGATCGAATCGTGGCTTAGAAGGAAACATAGCGGGGCAATTTTAATTCTTTGCGGGGTGTGGCGCAGTTGGTTAGCGCACCGGGCTGGGGGTCCGGTGGTCGTCGGTTCGAGTCCGACCACCCCGACCATTTTCGACTTAACAATTCAGTAAGCATAAATAAAATTTCCAAAACGAGAAGGGAAATTTGTTAAATTAAATTATAATTAATAAAAATTTATGTCCAAGAAAAAATTTTTTATTTTAGGTTTACTTTTAGGAATTTTAATAATAGGAATATTATTTTTCATTTTTCGTGATTACCTTTTAATGAATGGACCAGAACGGACAGTGAAAAATTTTTTCTTAAATATCGAAGACAAAAAATTTGATCAGGCTTTGAAATATGTTTGGCCTCCTGAGCGGGAAAAATTCCTTACCAGCAGCAAGATTTTAGAATCGGTTTCCAATATTAATGATGAAAGAATAAAAATTGAATTTAGAGGACTTAAATATCGAACTATTAAAATGGATAATAAAAGAGCCGAGGTAAATGTCAAGGGGAAGTTGCATTATCAAATTTTCCAAGCGACTCAAGAAGTCTTTCTTAATCGTAACTTTGAATTAATTAAAGATAAAAATCGTTGGTATTTAAGATCCTCTTTTTAATAATGAAAAAATTAATTATTCATACAGACGGAGGAGCGCGGGGCAATCCTGGACCAGCAGGGGTAGGAGTTGTCTTTTACAATGAAAAGAAAGAGATCATTAAAAAATTATTTAAATATTTAGGAATAATGACCAACAACCAGGCTGAATACCAAGCAGTAATTTTTGCTTTAGAAAAAGCGTGGAATTTTCGTCCGGCGACGATAGAAGTCTTTTTAGATTCTGAATTGGTTATCAAACAGTTACAAGGAAAATATAGGGTGAAAAACAAAAATTTGCACTCTTTATACAATCGTGTTTATTACTGGATAAAAAAATTTAAGGAGGTTTCCTTTAAATATATTCCCCGTCAACAGAATAAATTGGCAGACAAATTAGTGAATCAAGCCATTGATAGAGCGTTAAGGGAGACGGAAGGTTAAAAATTTAGAGAAAGTAAAATTTCTAATTTTTAATTTTGCATTTCAAATTTTTAATTTATATTGACTTTTGGGTAAAATTTACTTAAGATAGAATAAGCGATCTTGACAAGACGGGCAATCGCTTCGACATAAGTCGAAGAGGAAAGTCCGGGCACCACAGAGCAGGGTAGTCGGTAACACCGACCGCTCCGATGGTGACATCGGAGTAGGGAAAGTACCACAGAGACAAGACAGCAACGCCTCTGTTGCTCCATTAGCAATAAGCAACGCTTAAGGTGAAAAGTGTTCGTAAAACGGACTTCCCGACTGGTGACAGTCGTGGATGGCAAACCCTACCTGGTGTAAGACGGGGTGGACTAAACTATTATTATGGCAAGCAGTGGCTCGCTGCAATAGTTTAGGCCCGTTGCTTGAATCCGATGGTAACATCGGATCTAGATAGATGATTGCCTCCTTCGGTAAGAAAGTTCTTACCGAAGTAGACAGAACCCGGCTTACGATCTTGTCAAGAGTCGCTTTTTGATAATCTTTAGCAATATGAAAAAAAGCGAAATAATTTTTGATTGTCTTTTGGTTCCCCTCGATTTCCTTATGGTCATTACGGCTTTTGTTGTTTCTTTCTATTTAAGATTGGGTTATTTTTTTGGCCCTGGTCTACCCATCTCGTTTTTAGACTACCTAAAATGGATTCTCATGATTAGTCCAGTGTGGATTTTGGTTTTTGCTATAGCGGGGCTTTATCATCGGCATCGTCGTTTTAAAACAATCGACGAAATTTACAATATTTGGGCGGCTTGTTCTATCGGCATTATGGTGACAGTTGTAGTAATTTTTATGCGTCGCGAATTTTTCTTCTCGCGTTTAATCGTTATTTATGCTTGGGTTCTTTCTACTGTTTTTGTTTTTTGGGGAAGATTGTTTTTAGAAAAGGTACAGCAATATTTGTTCAGATTCAATATTGGAGTTTATAAACTTTTAATCGTGGGGGGAGGACAAGTAGCGGTTACTCAGCTTTTAAAAGAGATTGAAAATGATCCTTATGCAGGCTATCAAATTGTGGGAATTTTAGATCCTGTAGAAAAGATTGGAACGAAAATTAAAGGCGCAAAGGTTATTGGCCGCTTAGATGATTTAGAAAAAATTTATCAAAAAACAAAATTTGACGAAATTATTCAAACAAAATCAACTTCTTATCCTGACTTCCTAAAATTGATTAATTTTTGTCGGGAAAAAAGAATACGTTTTCGTTTTAAACCAGATTTTTTAGAAATAAGGATTAGTCGAGTGCAACCGGCAGAAATTGGGCATCTTTCTTTAATTGAGCTTAAGGACTTGCCTTTGGAAGGTTGGGGAAGGGTAATGAAAAGACTAACAGACATTATTTTATCGCTTATCGGTTTAATTTTATCTTTGCCCCTTTTTTTAATTACGATTTTTTTGATTAAAATTACTTCACCCGGCCCGGTATTTTTTAAACAAAAAAGAATTGGTCGGAATAATCAAGAATTTTATCTTTTAAAGTTTCGTTCTATGTATGTGACCAAAGAAGACGGTAGTGCAGAAGCAAAGACAGGACCAGTAAGAACCAGGCCTGATGATGAAAGGAGAACGCCTATAGGTAAAATTATTAGGCGGTTAAGCATTGATGAATTACCGCAGCTAATCAATGTGTTAAAAGGAGAGATGAGTTTGGTTGGTCCCCGACCAGAACGGCCAGAATTTGTGGAAGTCTATAAAAAAGAGATTCCCAGCTATAATAGCCGTCATCGAGTAAAACCAGGAATTACGGGATGGGCTCAAGTAAATGGTTTAAGGGGTTTTACCTCCATTGAAGAAAGGTTGCGTTATGACCTCTATTATATTGAAAATTGGTCTCTTCTTTTTGATTTAAAAATTTTACTTAAGACTATTGGTGTAGTTTTAAAGGGCCAAGAGGCTTATTAATTAATGATTAACTAAATAATGAAAGTAGCTATTGTTCAAGAATGGCTAACGAATTTGGCTGGTTCAGAAAGAGTAACCCTTGCCTTACACGAGGTTTTTCCTTCGGCGCCTATTTTTACTTCTTTGTTTAATCCTAAAAATCTACCTTCCCATTTTCAAGACTTAGAGATAAAAACTTCCTTCTTACAAAAAATTCCCCTAGCAGTAAAGTATCATCAAGCTTTATTTCCGTTAATGCCCTATGTTTTTGAAAGCTTCGATTTTTCCGATTATGATGTGGTTATTTCTTCGAACCATAGTTGTGATAAAGGAATTATTACTGGTCCTAAAACCCTCCATATTTGCTATTGCAATACACCTACTCGCTACTTGTGGAGCCATTATCATGAATATTTGCGTGACTCTCATTTTAATTGTTTGGTGAATAAGTTTATCCCTCGTCTTACCCATCGATTAAGAATTTGGGATCGGGTGGCCGCCGAGCGAGTAGATAAATTTATCGCCAATTCTTCTTATGTAGCCGCCAGGATTAAAAAATACTATAAAAAAGAAGCAACAGTAATTTATCCGCCGGTAGATACAAGTTTTTATCAGCCCAGTGAAAGGATAGAAGGTTATTATTTAGTCGTGGGAAGGTTAATTCCTTATAAAAAAGTGGATATCGTGGTAGAGGCTTTTAATGATTTAGGCCTTCCTTTAAAAATTATTGGAACAGGGCCAGAATATAAAAAATTAAAAAAGATGGCCGCGTCTAATATTGAATTTTTGGGCTATCTTCCTGATGAAGAGACAAAAAAATATTATGCTTCCGCTTTAGCTTTTATTGCTCCACAAGAGGAAGATTTTGGTCTCACACCTTTGGAAGCAATGGCTGCCGGTAGACCAGTGGTGGCTTATTATAAAGGAGGATTAAAAGAAACGGTTCTGGAGGGAATTACTGGTACCTTTTTCAAAGAACAAACTCCTCAATGTTTAATCGATACAATTAAAAAATTCCAACCTACCCGGTATAATTCCAAGATTATTAGGCAACACGCTTTAAATTTTGATACTGCTGTTTTTAAAAGGAAAATTAAGGAATTCGTAGAAAAATCTTTTAGAGAATATCAAAAATCCCTTCGTTCTTAAATATTTGTTTTATGGCCGGTCCTTCTTCCATTAGAAATTTTTGTATTATTTCTCATATCGATCATGGCAAATCTACCTTGGCCGATCGTTTTTTAGAAATAACCGGAACAGTAGAAAAAACAAAAATGCATGAGCAATACCTAGACAGGATGGATTTGGAGAGAGAAAGGGGTATTACCATTAAAATGGCGCCAGTCCGCATGGTCTATCGACCAGCGGAAATTCTAAATTCTAAATTCGAAATTACAAATAAGTTACAAATTCCAAATTCCAAATATCAAACAAATAATTTAGAATTTAAAGATTCAAAATTTAGTTACGTTTTGAATCTAATAGACACTCCCGGGCATTCCGATTTTTCTTACGAAGTTTCTCGGGCGTTAGCCTGTTGCGAAGGGGCTATTTTGGTGGTAGATGCAACCCAAGGAATTCAGGCGCAGACACTGACTAATATGCGTTTAGCTCAGGACCATCGTTTAGTAATTATTCCCGTGGTGAATAAAATCGATCTTCCTTCAGCGCAACCACAAAAAGTAGCTAAAGAAATAGAAAGAACTTTCAAGATTCCTTCCCAAGAAATAATTTTTATTTCTGCAAAGACAGGTCAAAATGTACCTTCTGTGTTAGAGGAGATAGTTAAAAAGATACCCGCTCCTTCTGGCAACAAAGAAAAGCCAACGCGGGCTTTAATTTTTGATTCATATTACGATTCTTATAAAGGTGTGATTATGTTTGTGAGAATGTTTGATGGACAAATTGCACAAGATGATAAGGTTTTTTTAATGGCTAGTAAAAGGGTTACTAAAGTCTTAGAGGTGGGTTATTTTACTCCTGACTTAGTTTCTGCGCCTGTTCTTTCTGCCGGAGAGATTGGTTATATTATTACTGGTTTAAAGGAGGTTTCTGAATGTCGGGTGGGCGATACTATAACAAAAATTGAAAGCATTCAAAAGTTTAAAAACTTACTAAAACCAAAAGTCAAAATTCAACCCCTTCCTGGTTATCAAGAGCCTCAACCTGTGGTTTTTGCCAGTTTCTTTACTACACAAGATAAGGATTATAATCTTTTAAAGAGTTCTTTAGAAAAATTAAAACTTAATGACTATTCCTTATCTTTCCAACCTATTAGCCTTTGCGGATTAGGCCGCGGGCTTCAATGTGGTTTTTTGGGGCTTCTTCATTTAGAAATTATTAAAGAAAGATTAATGCGTGAGTTCGGATTAGAAATTATTATTAGCCTTCCTTCGGTTTCTTACAAGGTTTATAAAACCAATGGCGAAACACTAACAATAAACCAAGCAAGTAATTTTCCTGATGTTTCTGAAATCGAAAGTGTTGAAGAACCTTGGGCACGTCTGGAAATTGTTACCCCTCTTCGTTATTTAGGGAAAATAATGGAATTTTTAAGCAGCAAAAGAAGTTTATACAAAGAAACAAAGTATATCAATGAAAATCAAATTATTTTAATTTATGAAATCCCTTTGTCAGAAATTGTTTGCCCTGCTCTTTCTTCGTCTCCTTTTTATGATCAACTAAAAAGTATTTCTTCTGGCTATGCCTCTGTGGATTATAAAATAATTGGTTTCCGTAAAGGTCATCTTTTAAGATTGGATATTTTATTGGCTGGCGAAAGGTCAGAGATTTTTTCGCGAATTGTTTGCCGAGACGAAGCCTATTCAATAGGCCGGCACTTGGTCAAAAAATTAAAAGAGTTTATACCTCGCCAAATGTTTCCCGTAAAAATCCAGGCAGCTCTGGGCAAGAGAATTATTGCCGCAGAGACTCTTTCAGCTTTACGTAAAGATGTTACGGCTAAGCTTTATGGCGGAGATTATACACGTAAATTGAAGCTTTTGGAAAAACAGAAGAAGGGCAAAAAGAAGATGTTACAAATAGGGTCAGTCTCAATCCCGCCCGAGACGGTATTTAGATTAATAAAAGAAATATAACTAAAATAGAATGAAAAGTTGATATTAGGAATCGTAAGGCGGCGAAGGTTGCCTTAAGCGTTAGACGTTGACGTTGGACGTAACGTAAAATGTAAATGTTGAACGTAAAATGTATATGTAAACGTGAGAGGTTGGACGGTTACGTTGGGTAGACAAACACTTTACACTGATCACCAATCACCGATCGCCTTCACCCTTTCCATTAACAAGAAAGTTAAAGTGTAGATGCTTGACAAAGGTTTCTTACCCTTTAAAATATTAATTAGCAGTTTAAGTACCAGTTTGCTAATTGTTATTTATGTATCAGATACCAATAAAAATTAAACATTCTCCCACGCTACGGCAAGAGTCGATTTTAAAAACCTTGGTCGAAAGGTATATACAAACAGGAAAACCTGTTAGTTCGGAAGAAATTAAAAAATTGGCTAACTTGGATGTATCTTCCGCCACTATTAGAATAGAATTGGCCCATTTAGAAAAACAAGGTTTAGTTTATCATCCTTATAGTTCTGCGGGTCGTTTTCCTACTAATTACGGGTATCGTTATTTTGTTCAAAAACTAACTAAGGATGAAGAAATAAGTTGGACAGAGAAGGAAAAATTAATTGCCGAATTGATACCCTATAGTGACCAGTATAATGAATTGGTTAAAAAGATTGTCCAGGCTCTCAGCGAAATTACTTCTCAGGTAGCTTTAGCAACTTTACCCAATGGCGAAATTTATAAAAAGGGATTGGTGAATTTTTTAAAAAACGAAATAAATCAACAGCAAGAGGATATTTTCGAAACAATTGAAGCGATTGAGAATTTTGAACAATATTCAGATTTGTTCTTGGAAGAAATTTCTGGTTATAAAATTTATATTGGTGATGAAAGCCCGCTTGAAGGGATGGATAATTATTGTTTAGCCCTAACTGATTATCAGTTGGGGCAGTGGCAAACTAAAGGAATAATTGGGGTCTTGGGCAATAAAAGAATTCCCTATCATAAAATAAAGCCTTTTTTGGTTTTCTTTGCTGATTTTTTAAATGGCAAGGTGGTTTAAGATGAAAAAGAAAAATTCTTATAAAGAAATTGATAAAATAAAAAAGGAGTTAAAATTAGCCAAAGAAAAGGCGGAGGAGTACTTAAAAAATTGGCAAAGGAGTCAAGCGGATTACCTAAATTTGAAAAGAAGGGTAGAAGAAGAAAAGAAAGAAATGATATCTTCGGCCAATATTGATCTGATTTTACAAATTTTGCCTGTACTGGATAATTTCCGCAGAGCATTCCAACATATTCCTTCTAAATTTAAAGACGATGACTGGGTGATGGGGATTAAACATTTAGAAAGACAACTAGAAAATGTTCTTAAAAATGAAGGACTAGAAAGGATTAATACAGAAGGGACAGTTTTTAATCCCCATCTACATGAAGCAATATTATTAGAAAAGAAACCAGGAGTAAAAAAGGGCACGATTTTGGAAGAATTAGAGGCTGGGTATAAAATTAGAGACCGGGTGATTAAGGCGGCGAAAGTAAAGGTAGCCAAATAAAATATAAATTAAAGGTCGAACATTTTTAAAATAAATTAAAAGGAGGAGACGATGAACGGTAAACTAACAGTTTTTAGAGCAGTAACACCCGCTTTGGATATTTACGAAGAGAAGGACAAGGTAGTCATTAAGGCGGCTTTGCCGGGGATGGATTTAAAAGATGTAAAAGTAAAACTGACCGCGAATATGGTAACCATTTCTGGAGAACAGGGCGAAGAGAGGGAGATAGAAGAACCAGGGTATTATCTTAAAGAGACACGTTATGGATCTTTTGAAAGAACGGCTAGTTTACCTGTAGCAGTGGATCCTAAGAAAGCTAAGAAAAAGATGCAAGCAGGAGTTTTGACTATTACAGTTCCCCAAAAGAAAAAAGCAACCAAGAAGAAAGAAACAGTCAAAAGGAAAACAACCAAAAAGGCAGTAAGTAAGAAAACACAAAAAAGGGTTGCTAAAAAGAAAAAATAGGTATATAATTAAAAAATAGAATAAAAAGGTTGAAAAGGGGTTCAAAAAACCTATTTTCTCCTTTGCGTCTGTGAAGGTTTTAAAAAGAAGTAAAAGGATATATTAAAACCTACGGTTTAATTTTAGACTTTAATCATAAAGGAGGTAATAAGGTATGTCTAAAATTATTGGGATTGATTTGGGGACAACTAATTCTTGTGTGGCGGTGATGGAAGGTGGAGAGCCGCACGTTATTCCTAATGCTGAAGGAGGCCGAACTACTCCTTCGGTGGTAGCAGTTAACGACAAAGGCGAACGTTTAGTTGGTTTGGTAGCTAAACGACAAGCAGTTACTAATTCAGAGAATACGATTTTTTCTATTAAGCGTTTAATGGGTCGACATTATGATGATCCAGAGGTACAAAAGGATATTAAGCTTTTACCTTATAAAATTATTAAATCAGGAGTAGGAGTAAAGGTAAAAATGGGGGACAAGGAATATTCTCCGCCAGAGATTTCGGCAATGATTTTACAAAAACTGAAAGCAGATGCAGAAAGCTATTTAGGAGAGAAAGTTACAGAGGCAGTAATAACAGTACCTGCATATTTTAATAACGATCAAAGACAGGCCACCAAAGATGCCGGTCAAATTGCTGGTTTAGAGGTAAAGCGAGTAATCAATGAACCAACAGCAGCAGCTTTAGCCTATGGATTAGATAGAAAAAGCAATGAAAAAATTGCCGTTTATGATTTAGGAGGGGGTACCTTTGATATTTCTATCATTGAGGTAGGGGAAGAAGGTGGCAAGACTATTGAGGTATTATCTACCAATGGTGATACTCATTTAGGAGGTGATGACTTTGACCAACGGATTATTGATTGGTTGGTGGAAGAGTTTAAAAAAGATCAAGGAATTGATTTGTCCAAAGACCAGATGGCTTTACAAAGATTAAAAGAGACGGCTGAGAAGGCTAAGTGCGAATTATCTACTACTATGGAAACGGAGATTAACTTACCCTTTATTACTGCCGATAAAAGCGGCCCGAAGCATTTAAATATTAAACTTACGCGAGCCCGCTTAGAGCAATTGGTGGGTGATTTGGTAAAGAAAACAATCGAGCCATGCAAACAAGCTTTAGAGGATGCTAAACTTAAACCACAGGATATTTCTGAAGTGGTTTTAGTTGGGGGTCAGACAAGAATGCCTTTGGTACAAAAAACAGTGGAAGAATTCTTTGGCAAAAGACCACTAAAAGGCGTAAATCCTGACGAAGTAGTAGCCATAGGTGCAGCGATTCAGGGCGGAGTTTTATCTGGTGAAGCGGGCAAAGAGGTACTTCTTTTAGATGTTACTCCTTTGTCTTTAGGCATCGAAACACTAGGCGGCGTTTTTACTAAGTTAATCGAAAAAAATACCACTATTCCTACTTCTAAGACACAAATATTTTCTACAGCAACTGACAATCAAACTTCGGTGGAAATCAATGTTTTGCAAGGCGAAAGAGAAATGGCCGCTGATAATAAATCTTTGGGCCGATTCATTTTAGATGGTATTCCGCCAGCGCCCCGAGGGATTCCGCAAATTGAAGTAACTTTTGATATTGATGCTAATGGTATATTAAATGTGAAAGCCCAGGATAAAGCCACTGGTCGCGAACAACATATTACCATTACTGGGTCTTCTGGTCTTTCTAAAGAAGAGATAGAAAGGATGAAAAAAGAGGCAGAGGCCCATGCCGAAGAAGATCGTAAAAAGAAAGAAGAAGCAGAGATAAGAAATAATGCCGATAATTTAGTTTATACCGCTGAAAAAACCTTAAAAGAGGCTGGAGATAAGGTGAGGGATGAGGTTAAAAAAGAAGTAGAAGAAAAGATAGAGGCAACTAAAAAGGCTTTGTCTGAAAATAAGATAGAGGATATTAAAAAAGCGGCAGAGGAGCTTTCTTCTTCGATTCAAAAAGTAGGAGCAGCAATGTATGGGCAACAAGCTGGTACAGGCTCCGAACAAAAAGAAGAGAAAGCTAAAGAGGCTGAATACGAAGAGGTAAAAGAGGAAGAAAAAGAGAAAAATGAGAAAAAGGACGAGAAATAGATATAAAACATAAATTGGCAAAGGGGAAGAGGCAAACGTAAAAGAAATGGTTTTAAATATAATTACTGCATCGAATAAATTCCTTTAACCACTTTTATTAATTTCCATTAACAATATTTAGTGGTCGTGAATATTTGTTTATTAATTATACTTTTCGATTTTTAGAGAAAAGTTTCTTTTTAGCAATTAGCAGTAAAATAACAAGACTGCTAATTATTTTTTATTGTTTTTTTGTCTTTCAAGAAGTATTATTTATAAAGAGAAATTATAGAAATATAAGGATTGTTTATGTACAAAGAAGATTATTATGAGATTTTAGATATTCCGCGTGATGCCTCAGTAGAAGAGATTAAAAGGGCTTACCGGAATTTGGCTCGTCGTTACCATCCGGATATCAATAAAGATCCAGAGGCAGTAGAAAAATTTAAAAAAGTCAGTACCGCCTATAAAATCCTTTCTGATCCGGAAAAAAGAAGACAGTATGATGCTTCTTTTCAAGTAGAGAGTAAACCACAAGAGGAATCGGAAGAAGAGGTAGCCGAAGAAACTTCTTCTCGGTTTAAACTTTTGGCGGCGGCTATTTTCCGTGTTTTGGCTGTAGTTTTCGGCACTTCATTTTTGGGAAGCCTAATTAATTTTTTGGCTTGGTATTTTACTAGCACAAAAGAATTTAGTTTTAATGTAATTAAGTTTGGGTTTATTTTTGGTGCCTTGGCTGGTTTAATTTGGGGGATTGATTTGAATTTCGATATTGCTTCTTTTTTAGGTAGTAGTATATGGAATAAGATTTATTCCTTTTTTCGGACAATTACGGGAGCTATAAGTATTGGTTATTTTGGCGGACTTTTAGGGTTTATTTTGGATATTTTTCTTTATAAAAAGGTATTTTGGTTAAGTTTCGGAGGATTTTTGTGTGGTCTTTTAGTAGGAGCAACGTTATCTTCTGATGGCGATACGGTTTTCAAGTTAAAATCCCATAAAGGACGTCTTAATCTTTTATTTACTGCTTTCAGAGGAATTCTTTTTGGCCTCCTTGGTAGTTGGCTCACTTTTTTAATTGCTTTAGTTATAAAAAGCATTACGCAAGTAAACCTAATAAAATCTGGTTTATTTTTTGGAGCGGTTTTGGGAATAATTTTGGGTTGTACCAATTTAGACAATTTAACCGCTTATTCTTCAGATATTCCATTAAAGAGGATTAATTTCTTTATAATTATTTTGATAATTGCTGCTTTGATTTTTGGATTTGTTTTAAGGATAATTTTAAAGACTTAAAAATTAAAAAATATGGCCAAAGATTATTATGAAATATTAGGTGTTTCCCGCGATGCCTCGATCGAAGAGATTAAAAAGGCTTATCGGCGGTTAGCCCATAAGTACCACCCAGATAAGCCTGGTGGCGATGAACAAAAATTTAAAGAAATTAACGAAGCTTACGAAGTACTTTCTGATCCCCAAAAGCGAGCTTCGTATGATCAATTTGGGGCAGCAGGCTTTGAGCAGCAGCAAGGATATGGTCCTTTTGGCTTCGACACTTCGGGATTTGCAGATTTTACTAAAGGAATGGAATTCGATTTGGGCGATATTTTTGATTTATTTTTCGGTCGCCAAGGCCCCCGAAGAGGGCCACAAAGGGGACGCGACATAGAGAAGGAGATAGAAATTGATTTTGCAGATGCAGTTTTTGGGAAGACTTTCTCCCTTGAGATTACCAAGAAAGAAAAATGTTCTCATTGTCACGGTAATAAAGCAGAACCGGGCACCAAAATTATTACTTGTGAAAAATGTGGAGGAAAGGGGCAGGTAGAACAAGTAACTAGAACTCCCTTTGGCCGTTTTACCCGCGTCACTACCTGTTCTTCTTGTCAAGGAGAGGGGAAAATACCGGAAGTTTTATGTTCTCGTTGTCATGGAAAAGGAACAGAAGTAGTTACCAAGAAATTAAAAGTGAAAATTCCTAAGGGTGTAGATACAGGAACAGTCCTTACTTTAAAAGGAGAAGGCGAGCCTGGCGAGAAAGGAGGTCCAGCCGGGAATTTATATTTGATTGTCAAGGTAAAACCGCATAAAATTTTCCGTCGAAAAGGGGATGATGTTTTTATGACGAAAACAATAACCTTTTCTGAAGCCGCCTTGGGAACTGATTTGGTTATCGAAACGCCAACCAAGAAGCAATTAAAATTAAAAGTGCCTTCAGGGACGCAATCTGGAGAAAAGTTTCGTTTGAAAGGACAAGGAATGCCTCGATTTGAAGGGTATGGTTACGGGGATTTGTGGGTAAAGATAAAAGTAAAAACACCTACTCGACTCTCGCGAGAAGAAAAAGAACTTTTCCAAAAACTTTCTTGCTTAGAAAAGAAAAAACCTAAATTTTGGTCGAGGTGGCTGTAAAAATAGTTCAAAATTAGAAGTACAAAAGTGATTGGTGATCGGTGATTAGTGATTGGTGATCGGTGATTAGTGATTAGTGATTGGTGATTAGTGATTGGTGATCGGTGATTGGTGGTTTTATGTTTAACGTCTTACTTAAACCTCAACATAACTCCACTATAATTCATTATCAACTTTTAATTTTGCATTGTAATTTTTCATTTTTCATTTTTAATTGTTCCCTTCTTCTCCAAACTTTGCCGTCCTTTCTTCTAAATCATATTTCTTTTTGGAATTTGCTTTTTGAGTCATTTTTAGGTCAATTAGGTCAATTAGGTAATTAGCTCAATTGGTAATTTTTCACTTTTCATTTTTACTTCCAAATGTTATAACCTATTGTTTCATTTCACTTTGATTTTTGAATTGTTATAATATAAAATGTAAATGTAACTTTAATTTAAAGAAGGAGACTTTATGATTACCTTACCAACCTGGGATTTAGTAATTATTTTGTTTTTTATTTTAGCCGTAGGTTATGGTCTTATTTTAGGCCGAGACAAGGTAGTGGTGACCTTGGTTTCTACCTACATCAGTTTTGTTGTGGCCAATGAATTTGGTAACACGCTTTATGCTTTGTTTACTGGACAATCAATCTTTGGCGGCAGTCTTTGGATTAAAACCAACCTTTCTCTCTTTTTGGTCAAAACCATTTTGTTTGTAATCTTACTTGTTCTTTTGAGTGCCAAAGGAGGTTATACAGCCACAGCCGCAGGCGGAGGCTTAAAGATAGGAATTTTGACGGCTATTGCCAGTTTCCTCAATGCGGGGCTTATTGTTAGTTCTTTGTTATGGTTCTTAACTGAAGAAATGCGTGCCGCTTTATTTTCCCAATCCCATTTGGCTTTCCTAGTGGCCCAAGGCCGCAATTGGTGGCTTATCTTGCCAGTAATTGTCATTCTGGTAGCAGGATTTTTAACACCGAAAGAAGAATAAAAAAGTGAAATTTCTAATTTCTAATTTCTAAACGGTTTAAAGATTATAAATTTTTATTTGGAAGTTTGTTTAGGGTTTAGGTTTTATGATTTGGGATTTTTATTATATGCGGGTCTGTAGCTCAATGGTAGAGCAGCGGACTTTTAATCCGTTGATCAGGGTTCGATTCCCTGCAGACCCAGGGGACAGTCCCCTTTACAAAGTCGTCAAAAAGCCTTTAAATAAAAGGGAATACAGGTAATTTTTTAAATTTACCACGTTTTTGTAATTTTTATCATGGCTAGACAAGCACGTCAAAATATTATTGCACCTAACACTCTTTATCATATTGTTTGTCGTGGGAATAACCAGCGAAAAATTTTTAGACGAACGCGGGATTATCAAAAATTACTAAAAATTATTAAAGAAACTAAACAAGAGCATCATTTTTATCTATACGTATATAGTTTCATGCCCAATCACATACATTTGGAAATCGAGACTCAAGAAACTCCGATATCAAAGATTATGCACCGAATCAACTTTTCCTATGCCAGACATTTCCACAGAGAATATCAAACTTCAGGCCATCTTTTTCAAGATAGATTCTATAGTAGTGTAATTGATAAAGAATCATATTTTTGGGAAGTAGGAAGATATATAGATTTAAATGCGGTTAGGGCAGGATTGGTTAAAAGTCCCGAAGAATATCGATGGAGTAGCTATTCGATCTATTTTCAAAAAGATTATAATAATTCATTGATCGACTGGGAAAAATTTTTGGGTTATGTTGATGAAGACTTAGAAAAAGCCCGAATTTCTTATTTGGAATTTGTAAAAGAGGGATTAGAGGGAAGGGAAAAGGTATCATATTCGCCTCCTGAAAAAATGATTTAGTTTTTGGCCGTTTTTATGGTAAATTTAAAAAATACCTCAATTTATCCTTTATTTAAGTATCTTTTCAGGAGCTTCTTTATGGGGACTGTCCCTGTTGGAAATTTTTCTCTTGATTTTTAAATTTAGTTTTGATAAAATAGGAGAGCAAAAGAATAAAAGTGGTTTGTCGAAGAGATAAGTCACAATTGAGCAAGGATAATTCATCTTTGTGAAAAACAAAAAATCTAAAATGAAAATTTTCAAAGAAAAATTCATCCTGTGGCGCTGGATGGAAAATTATCATCGGCGCTTGACGCAGCGGTATAAGTGGTACGAAGAATATCATAAATATCATTGGCAGCCACACATCCAATGGACGGTTTTGGGTGTGTTTTTTGTTATTTTAATTACTGTTTTTTCTGTTATTTATTTGGGCACCCCTCGCGGTCCAGCCAAAGCTGCCGGTAGCTTAACCCGCGCTTCTTCCGGACTAATCCAGCATACTGATTTTTCTAGTGGAACCTTGCCGAGTTGGCTTAATTCTGTTACTGGAGGAGGGGGAACGCTTACTGTTAATTATGGATCAATGAATACATCTTCGAGTGACGGGGGTGGCGCATATGCAGTTTACAATAGTTCCTTACCAAGTAATAATTGGGTGGTTAGAACTAAAGCAAAAGCCAACGATTATCCAACTGGAGACGATTCCCATATGATTTGTGATATTCTTGAAAGATCTAGCGTGCCCAATACCGTTTATAGCGACTCGGAGTGGCAGGGGATACGTCGTCGATATCAACTTTTTGGTCATATGTATCAGGGTTTACCACATAGATTATGGGTGGAAGGACTAAGTAGTAGTTATCTCGTTTATACAGAATCAGGCGCATCCAACACGGATTATCTTTGGGAGACTTTATACAATGGGACTGCTTTAGTAAGTAGGTTAATAGATCCGACAAACATGTTCCAAATAGGAAATAGTTTTAGTGAAAATTTTTCACCCACAAATCCTTTATGGGCCACATTTGGCGATGTTACTAGTGCCTTTTGGGTATCTTCTAATAATAGTTATAGTTATGTCCAAATCTACAAATCGAATACCATCACCGTTACCGGTCTGCCTTCTGGGTATGTGGCTAAGATTTATGATGTCACTGATACAGAAAGGGCTTCGGCCACTGAATCTGGCGGAACAGCTACCTTAGATGTTTCCACCTTAGAATTTCCTTTTACCGGATACATTAAAGTCTTTGATGGAGCTACGGAAAAAGCGAGGTACCCTGAGACAGGCAATGCCCCTAATATCTGGGGAGGAGATAGTTATACTTATTCTTCTATTCCTCAACCTCCTTCCGCGCCAACCATGAATCCAGCTTCTAATATTTCCGATACCTCCATCACCTGGAATTGGACTAATGTAGAAAACGAGACTGGGTATCGCGTCTTTGATGCTTCTAATAATACTCAGGTCTCACCTGATCTTCCGGCTGATACAACCAGTTGGACCGAAACCGGTCTTTCGCCCTTAACCCTCTATTCGCGTTATGTGCGGGCTTTTAACAATGATGGCGAATCAGGCAATTCCAATACAGTTTCTGCTCAAACCTTGCCAGCCGGTGGAGTAACCAGAGTGAGCGTGGCCAGTGGCAATTGGGAAGATGCGGGAACCTGGAGTCCATCAGGTGTGCCCACTTCTTCCGACGCCGTGATTATCCAGGGAGGCCACACCATAACTATCAATGGTACAGATGAAAAACATGCCTATAATTTGACCATACAAAATGGCGGAGTCCTCACCCATGCCGCCAATTCTACCACAGAAGCTAACAAAATAAATCTAACCATCGGAAACAACCTCGACATCCAATCAGGGGGTAAAATTGATATAACAGATAAAGGTTACTCTAATGGTAATGGTCCTGGGAAAGGAACTGGAGGTGGTGCTGGTTCTTACGGGGGTATAGGAAATCC